>Ga0123352_10002172_pt1 | contig 27094 bp, 22 predicted proteins | sample TergutLab28metaG_FD_89700 | JGI IMG/M metagenome (GOLD analysis project Ga0123352, IMG submission 89700) | Labiotermes labralis P1 segment gut microbial communities from Petit-Saut dam, French Guiana - Lab288 P1 | ecosystem: Host-associated > Arthropoda: Insects > Digestive system > Gut ... | reverse complement strand
TTGGGCAATTTAGTTTAACCGCGTCGATATACGGCTTATGCAGTTCTATGTCGTCTGGGACGTTTTCGCCCATTTCTCTAAGTTCCGTAATGCTGCCGATACAGTGGGGATGGCCGCAATTTTCGTCATCGCATATCCAAATGGGCAGCGGCGTACCCCAGTAACGCTAGCGGCTTATGCTCCAGTCAAGCACTCCTTCGAGGAAATTGCCAAAGCGTCCGGCCTTCATATGGTCAGGGTACCAGTTTACCTCGTTATTGCTTGCCATTAAGTTGTCTCTCAGGCTGCTTACGCGAATAAACCATGCGTCACGGGCGTAGTAGAGTAGGGCGGTGTCGCAACGCCAGCAGAATGGATAGCTATGTTCGTATTTTTGCTTTTTGTATAATTTGCCTTGAATGCGCAATTCTTTAATTATCATTGGGTCTGCGTCTTTTACAAAAACGCCTTTCCATAGATGCACGTCGTCTATAAAGCAACCTTGTTCGTCCACCAATTGCAATAACGGCAGGTTGTAAATTTTGGCAACACGCGCGTCGTCTTCGCCAAAAGCAGGAGCGGTGTGAACAATACCTGTGCCGCTGGTTAGGGTTACATAATCGTCACATACTACTGTGCAGTATGTGTCTTCGGCAGGGTTTGAGAAATCGAACAGTGGGTCGTATTTCATACCTTCGATATCTTTGCCTAAAAATGTTTCTAAAATTTCGTGTTCTTCGCCCAATACGTCTGCCGCAAGAGCTTTTGCTAAAATGTATACTCTGTCGCCTTGGGCGGCTTTTACGTATTCTTCCTTTGCGTTAACACAAAGCCCTACGTTGGACGGTAATGTCCATGGGGTGGTTGTCCAAGCAAGCAGGTACTCGTTATCTTTGCCAGCTACTTTGAATGACACATATGCGGAATCCTCGGTTACATCCTTGTACCCTTGCGCGACTTCGTGGCTCGACAGCGGGGTACCGCAACGCGGACAATACGGCACAACACGGTAGCTCTTGTATATCAATCCTTTGTCGTTAATTTGTTTAAGTGCCCACCATACAGACTCGATAAATTCGTTATGATAGGTAACATACGGATCGTCCATGTCTGCCCAAAAGCCTACGCGCTCACTCATTTCGCGCCATAGGTTTTCGTATCGCCATACGCTTTCCTTACATTTTTGGATAAACGGCTCTACTCCGTATTCCTCGATTTCGGGCTTGCCGGAAATGCCCAGCTCTTTTTCCACTTCAAGCTCGACTGGAAGGCCGTGTGTGTCCCAGCCTGCTTTGCGCAAAACTTGATAACCTTTCATAGCCTTATAGCGGGGAATAAGATCCTTTACCGCGCGAGTTAGCACATGTCCGATGTGTGGCAGGCCATTTGCCGTAGGAGGTCCGTCGTAGAAAGTAAAAAGCGGGGCTTTATCCCGCAGGGTAATGCTTTTTTCAAAAATTTTATTTTCGCGCCAAAATTTTAAAACATCTTGTTCGCGTTCGGAGAAATTTAAGTTTGTGGGTACTTTTTCATACATGTGGTTTCCTCTTTTCGTAAAGGTTTACAAACTAGTATAATCTTTCGGGTGACATAGTCAAGTAAAAATGTCAAAAAAATAAAAAATAAGGCTTTTGGCGGAGCAAAAGCCTTACAGTCTAGTGATATTTAGGCAGCCAATCGCCGTGGGCGTCTATAAGTTCGTCAACCATTTTTACGATATCGTCCAGCGAAAGCTCTGCCGCCGTGTGTGGGTCAAGCATAGCCGCTTGATATACATGTTCACGTTTGCGTGTAACAGCCGCCTCGATGGCTATCAATTGCGGGTTGATGTTTGTCATATTCATTGCCGCAAGCTGCACGGGCAAGCGCCCGACTTTGCACGGGATAATGCCCGCGCCATCTACGAGACACGGCACCTCTACGCAAGCGTCTGCCGGTAAGTTTTCAATTAGGCCGCCGGTGTTGAGAACATTTCCGCCTATTACATCCGGTGCACCTGTTACCATTGCCTCCATGATACGGGACGCATACTCGTTAGAGCGTGCGTGAACGGTTGTTTCCAGTTCTTCGTATTCCCGGCTCCATTCGGCAATTTGTTTAATACAGCGTCGTGGATATTCGTCAAGAGGAATGCCGAAACGCTCGATAAGCTCGGGATAGCGGCTTTTTATATAGTAGGGATTGTATTCCGCGTTATGTTCGCTGGATTCTGTGCAGTAATAGCCAAATTTTTCGATATAGTCGAAGCGAACCATGTCGTCGTGCTTTTGCTGGTTCATTTCCTTTGCGCGGCGTCTTACTTCCGGGTATAGGTCTACGCCGTTTTTGTCGCGCAGTTCCACCAGCCACGCCATATGGTTGATACCCGCAATCCTCTCTTTGCGTCCGGCGATACGGTCTTCCATGCCCAGGTTTTTCAGCAGCAATTCGGAGCAAACTTGTACGCTGTGGCATAGCCCGATTGTTTTTACACCGGTGTATCTGAGAAGATATCCCGTTAAAATGGACATGGGATTTACATAGTTAAGCAGCCATGCGTCCGGGCAAACTTCTTCTATATCGTGTGCAAAGTCCTGCAGTACGGGAATGGTACGCAGCCCGCGCATGATACCGCCAATGCCCAATGTGTCCGCAATAGTTTGGCGTAGGCCGTATTTTTTTGGAATTTCGAAGTCTGTGATGGTGCATGGGTCGTAGCCGCCTACTTGGATTGCGTTTATTATAAAATTGGCGCCACGAAGCGCATCTTTGCGCGTTTCTACCCCGTGGTAGGTTTTGATAACAGCATGTGAACCAAGGCTCTTGTTAACGGCATCAAGTATAACCTTGCTTTGCTCAAGCCGTGCCGCGTCTATGTCGTACAAAGCTATTTCGCATTCTTGTAAATGCTCGCTACACATGCAATCGCCCAAAAGATTGCGCACAAAAACGGTGCTTCCCGCACCCAGGAATGTAATTTTCATAAATATTTCGCTCCTTTTGATGTTGCAATTACCGCGAAAGGTAACAAATTTGTGTACAAATTCAACTGGTGACTCACAGTCACTAGTTGAATTTTGTTTCTCTGCTAGGAAATTGCTCTGTACGAAACGCGCGCGCAAGCGCGCTTTGTTCTGCCATAGTACAGCTAAAATTCGACTTTCATTTTAACACTTTTCTCATAGTTTTTGAATACGAAAAAACAAAAAAAGGTTGGACACAGCTACAGCTATATGGTGACGGCAAATAAAAAAGTCCCCGAAGGGACAGCTAAGTATTTTTGTTAAATGTTCCAGCTGTGACCGCAGCTTTGACAAACCGCAACCTTTTGCGTAACCAGTTTTTCTTTACGCTTACGCACAAGCATCCAAATAATCCAAAAACCGGCAGTTATGAAAATCATGAATAGATTCCATAGGCAAGACCTGTTTTTGGATACCACATTGGTGTTTACACTTATATTTATGTTGGTGCCGCTACATTTCGAGCAAACCATTTTCGCCATCCTTTCTATTTTTTCTACAGAATTATACATTATGGCGAAGATGATTGCAATTAAAACAAAACCCCCTGCAAATATAAATTTGCAAGGGTTTTTCATAAAGCCGACTATCGGACTCGAACCGATGACCTATTGATTACAAATCAATTGCTCTACCAACTGAGCTAAGTCGGCACTTGTAAACACTAATTAGCGGGACTGCGGTAACCCTGCAATCGAAAACTTATACAAGTTTTCGATTGCGGGAAAATTAATTCTGTTACGCTTGACCACATTGCTTGCAAACTTTAAGGGGTTTGTCTCCATCGGATTTTTCCCAAAGAAGTTTAACGCCTGTACGGCTGCAAGCGGGGCATGTACCGCGCCAATTTTTAATAGTACGAGCTAATTTTCCGCGTTTTGGTTTTGGCATAATTGGTAACTCCTAAATCGTATGATAAAACTAACGAAACGCATTATAAGCCCGTACGAGATGTTTTGTCAAGCTAAAAAATAATTTTTTCTTTTAAAAATTTTATAAGTTCGCTAATTGGCACACGAATTTGCTCCATAGAGTCACGCATTCTTATGGTTACAGAGCTGTCTGTTTCGCTTTCGAAGTCGTATGTTATGCAGAATGGCGTACCAATTTCGTCTTGACGGCGGTAGCGTTTTCCTATGGAGCCTGCGTCGTCATACTCGCAGTGAAAATGCTTTGACAATTCTTGGTAAATAGCTTCCGCAGGCTCTGCCAATTTTTTCGATAGAGGAAGAACGGCGGCTTTAATAGGTGCCAGAGCCGGATGAAAGCGTAGGACTGTGCGTACGTCGGGTTTTTCTTCGTCGCCGATGTTCTCTTCGTCGTATGCTTCACATAGGAACGCCAATGTCATGCGAGTAAGCCCAAGCGACGGCTCTACGCAGTAGGGGATGTAATGCTCGTTTTTAACAGGGTCGAAATAACGCAAGTCTTCGCCGCTATGCTCCATGTGCTGCTTTAGGTCGTAGTCTGTACGGTCGGCAATGCCCCATAGTTCGCCCCAGCCAAACGGGAACATGTATTCTATATCCGTGGTTGCTTTTGAGTAGAACGACAACTCTTCCGGGCCGTGGTCGCGTATGCGCAGCGCGTCTTCGGGCATACCAAGCAAATGCAGCCAGTCTATGCAAAATTTGCGCCAGTAATCGAACCATTCCAGGTCTGTACCCGGCTCGCAAAAGAACTCCAGTTCGAGTTGTTCAAACTCGCGGGTGCGGAAAGTAAACCTGCGCGGTGTAATTTCGTTACGGAATGAGTGCCCTGCCTGCCCGATACCAAATGGAATTTTGCGACGGGTGGTACGTTGTACGTTTTTAAAATTAACAAAAATTCCCTGTGCTGTCTCCGGGCGGAGGTACACAACGGATTTGTTATCGTCTGCCGGGCCCACATGAGTTTTAAACATCATATTAAACTGGCGGATATCCGTAAAATCGTGCTTGCCGCATTTTGGGCAAGGCATTTTGTTTTCGTCAACATATTGCTTCATTTGGTCAAATGTCCAGCCGTCCAAGCCACCCGGAGTACCTTGTTCGGCCATAAAATCCTCGATAATGCTATCCGCTCGAAAACGTTCCTTACAGGCGCGGCAGTCTATTAGCGGATCGTTAAAACCCGCAACATGACCCGATGCCATCCATACCGAGGGGTTCATTAAAATGGCACAGTCTACACCTACGTTATAGGGGCTTTCCTGTATAAATTTTTTCCACCAAGCAGCTTTTACGTTGTTTTTTAGCTCCGACCCAAGCGGCCCGTAATCCCAAGTGTTGGCAAGGCCGCCGTATATCTCCGACCCGGCAAACATAAAGCCACGGCTTTTTGCCAATGCTACAATTTTGTCCAATGTTTTTTCTGTGCGCTTCATAGCAAATCGTCCCTTCGACATTATCTATAGATAAACCATATAGTAGTACGCAAAAAAGGCGATGTCAAGTTTTAACGTTCTCAAACAATAAAAAACGCTAAAACCTAACCCGCCGCGGCGCAAGCATATGTAGATGGTAAATAGTCCATAATCATTTTGGAAATACGGGAGATGATTTGGGCTTAAAATTTTGGAAGTTTCAGATGCTTCCCACATCTGATTGTTGCAACGTAATTTCATAGCCTACGCCAGAAATTTTACCTCCTTAGCGTTGTTTACTGCATCATATGATGTGGGTGCGCTTTGTTGTATGTCCGAAAAAAAATTACCAATCTTCGTGTGATAATTTATATTGCAGTTCCTTTAAACGTGCTTGCCTAAGGCTATAGTCAGGCAATAAACTCGCGACTATTGCCCAAAATTTTGCGGAATGGTTCATTTGAAAAGTATGTGCCAGCTCGTGTACCACAACATAGTCGATAACATCGTCGTCTGCCATTATCAATCGCCACGAAAAATTAAGACTTTTTTTTGACGAACAGCTACCCCAGCGAGTTTTTGCGCCATTTATTTTGATGGAAGCGGGTGTGGATTTCATTTTTTTTGAAAAATGAGCAACCCTATCGGCAAGATGAGCTTTGGCTAAACGGCGGTATATTTGGATGCATATATCTTTTATCTGTGGTGGTTCAAGTCCTTTTTGCATATAGAAAAAACCGCCGTTATTTGGTGAAAAACCTGCGGTTATGCCATCCGATGGCTTGAGCGGGTAGGGGACTCCTCGGTAAAGAAGTTTGTCGTTGTAGTTTACGGCAAAAGCTTCTTTACTTTCCGTTCGCTTTTTGGAGATATTAAGTTTGTCCAAAATCCAGCGTTCCTTTGACGCTACAAAACGGTCGATATCAGGTTTTGGAATGTGTAGCGGCGCGCGTACTTCTACCGTGCCGTTTTTTATATAAATACCTGTGGTTTTTCGGTTGGAGCGGGTCAAGTTGTAGGAAATCATTAGCAAGTCCACTTAATTTTTGCGGGATTTGACTCATTTTTCACCATTATTTTTGCGAAAGAATCTTGTATTTTTAGGCATTCTTCTATCGCGGTTTGTTCTAAAACTTCCCACGGGGCATCAAGCCCTTTTTTGTCGTACGCGATTGTTAACGCGCCGTAAAATGCAATGGAAATAGACCCCGTCGGGTTATGAATGGTGCTGGCTGCAGCGTCTATAGTGCGTGCAGCCCCTTGGGCTATGTGATTGCCCTCTGCCTCGCGGGCGGCGGCACGGCATTCGAGAATTTGTTTTTTTGCGTCGGCTAGTTTTGTTTTGCCGTCTAAATAGTCGTGCATGGCGGCTAGTGTAGCCATAGGACGGGTGTCTTCGGGAAATTCCTGTGCCCACAGTGGCAAAATATGCTCTTCCGCATAACCGACACACCATTTGGCGATGGTATTTATGCTTTGGGTTTCAAGTAAGCGCATGAAAGATTGGATATAGTCTGCGTTTGGGTTGTTTAACATTTTTCTGTACTTTGGCATCTTGTTTCTCCTTAGATTAATACAACTTTAAGTATCGTTCAATCTCCCACGGGTGTACCGCGCCGGAATAGTCTGCCCACTCAAACTTCTTAGCTTTAAGAAAATTTTCCAAAATGTGCGCGCCCAAGGCTTGCTTGATAAGCTCGTCTTCTTCCAGTGCGGCTATGGCAACGGATAAGTTGGGCGGTAGTTTTTCTATGCCCGCTTTTTTTAAATCGCTCTCCGTCATGTTGTAAATATTTTTATCGACGGCAGGGGGTGGAGTTATTTTGTTGCGGATTCCGTCCAGCCCGCTTTTTAGCATTACCGCCAGTGCCAAATATGGGTTGCAAGTGGGGTCTGGGTGGCGCAGTTCGAGCCGCGTTCCTGTGCCGCGTGCCACGGGGATGCGCACCAAAGGGCTTCGGTTTGCCATAGACCATGCGATATACACAGGGGCCTCGTAACCGGGAACAAGTCGTTTGTAAGAATTTACCAGTGGGTTGGTGATGGCGCACATTCCCTTGGCATGCTTCATTAGCCCACCCATGAACCAAAACGCTTCTTGAGAAAGCCCGCTTTCGTGACTTGGATCGTAAAAAGCGTTTTCGTGACCTGTAAAAAGCGACATATTGCAGTGCATGCCGTTACCGCATTCTGCTCCAAGCGGTTTGGGCATAAAAGTGGCATGAAGGCCAAATTTTTGGGCAATTACCTTTACCACATATTTAAATGTAACGATATTATCCGCAGCGCTTAACGCGTCGGAATATTTGAAGTCGATTTCATGCTGGCCTGGTCCGCTTTCGTGGTGTGCGGCTTCTATTTTAAAACCCATGTCTATTAGGGTTTTTACCATTTCTATGCGGGCAAGTTCGCCATTGTCGGTTGGAGCGAGGTCAAAATACCCTGCTTGGTCGTGGGTTAGCGTGGTGGGGCGGCCTTGATCGTCCTTGTGGAATAAGAAAAATTCGCACTCTGGCCCCACATGGAACTCGTAGCCCATGGATGCCGCTTCTTCTATTGCGCTGCGCAACACGCGGCGGGGGTCGCCGCTAAAGGGAGTGCCGTCGGGGCGGTAGACGTCGCATATCATACGGGCAATTACATGGTCCTTGTACCAAGGCAGGATGCAGAACGTATCCGGGTCGGGCCGCAGATACATGTCGGATTCTTCGATGCGAACAAAGCCCTCGATAGACGAACCGTCGAACACCATACCTTGATCCAATACGCGATCTAGTTCCGCGGTTGTTATTGCCACGTTTTTCATATGGCCAAAAATATCTACAAATTGCAGGCGTATGAAAGAGACGTTGCTTTCGCTTATCATCCGCTTTATATCTTCATGGGTTGTCATAAGTTCATCCTTCCGCTAACTTTATTCTAAGCCAAAATCACAAAGTAATAGCCAACCGCTATCACAAACCCGGGTAGCAGGTTAGCGACCTTTATTTTTGCGTCCAAAACCATGTTAGCGCCTATCCCAATAATCATAAGCCCGCCCACGCCAGAAATTTGCGCTATTAAAGTGTCGGTTATCAAATGCTGTACGAAACCGGCAAAAAATTCAATTGCGCCTTGATACACAAAAACGGGAACCGCAGAAAAAAGCACGCCAATTCCCATGGTGGACGCAAATACAAGCGAAGTTACGCCATCCAAAACGGATTTGGCAATTATAACGCTTTGGTCGTCACGCAAGCCGCTGTCAAGCGAACCGACAATTGCCATTGCTCCGACACAAAACAGCAGCGACGAGGTTATAAACCCATCGGCAAAAGACGAACCTTCGCTCTTGCTAAATTTCTTTTGTATCCACATCCCAAAACGGTTTATGCCATCGTCAATTTTAAGTATTTCTCCAATGAAAGAACCCGCCGCCATAGAAATTACCATTAACATGATATCTCCCCGCAGCGCGCTGGATACACCGATAAGAAATACCGCAAGCCCGATTGCGCGGGTTATCCCCTTGGCAAAATTGCCGGATATCTTACCCATAAGCAGCAAGCCAATCCCGCCGCCAACCAATATGGCAGCCGCATTAATTATTGCTCCTGTAACTATAATTGTACTCGCCTCCTATTCCACAAAAACCGCGGAATACCAGTTGACCTCGTCATCCGGATTTTGCATAACCGCAAGAGGCAGGTCAAATTTGTGTACTGTTTTAAAAACGTCGATGCCCACCGCGTGAAACGCCGGGCGTGCCTTAGTGGGTACGTTGCAGCATTTGTTGCTTATACGTGAGCATTCCTTGCATAAGCCGCAGTCGCTTAGCGAAAATGAAAAGTGATACCCGTCTAAAAACGCCAGTTTTTCAATATCATAAGAAATTTTTTGGCTGGTCGGCTTGTCCTTGCAGCCGATTATGATGCCCCACGAATAGTGATTGAAAATTTCGCGGTATTCTTCCATGCTAAGCGGAGACTTTTGATACGGGCAGGTGTGGTTCCGGCCAAAGTCTGCGCAGCCGAACATGCATTTTAATACCACGCGCGGGTCAAAAACAATGTCTTCGATGTCAAATTTTACGGCTGTGGCTGCGCCCATTTCTTTTGCCAAATTTACGTACTTTTCGTATGTCATAGTAGGGGGTATCCTTTCATTTTATGTAATCATAGGTAACGCAAGAATTGTACCAAGGAAAATGACATAGTGCAAATTTTATGTTAAAATGGGAATAATAAGAGAAAATTAACCACAGCTTGGTTGCGGCAAAAAAAACACTGCTAGCCGAGCTTACATCTAAGGAGGATACACATGGGAGCACTTGAAATTACAGCAAACAACTTCGAGCAGGAAGTAATGCAATCCAGCAAACCGGTATTTTTGGACTTTTGGTCGCCAAGCTGCGGGCCGTGTTTACGAATTTTGCCAATTGTTGATGAAATTGCGGCAGAAGTGGACGATGTAAAAATAGCAAAAGTAAACATAGCACAGGAGATGGACTTGGCAAGGAAATTTGGTGTGTCAAGCATTCCGTTTCTTGCCATTGTAAAAGACGGTAAAATGGTAGACAGTACCCTTGGCGCGCGGCCCAAGGAAGACTTGCTGGAGTTTATCGCACCGTATCGGGTTTAAATTGGGCGGCAAGTTGCCGCTTTTACATAACACAGCATAGGAGGACATAAAAATGCTTACGGTCGGAAAAATAGGTACAGCAACAACAGTTGTATCGGACAATAATACCGCAAAGTTTATTGCAAGCGGCAGCTTGGACGTGTTTGCCACCCCAATGATGATCGCGCTCATGGAGCTTGCGGCCTGCGATTGTTTGGCCGATAGTTTAATGCCAACACAGACATCTGTAGGTACGCAAATTAATGTGGCGCATTTGGCGGCCACACCACTTGGCGCAACCGTTACGGCTAAAGCTACTGTTTTGCAAGTGGAAGGTCGTAAAATTTTATTTGAAATAACGGCACATGACGGTGTAAATGAAATAGGCCGGGGTACACATGAGCGGTTTGTGGTCGATGTTCAAAGGTTTATGGAAAAGTTGCGGCAGAGATAGTGCGAAAATAAAATTAGGGTTGACCCCGTCATAATTCTAATGGCGGGGCTTTTTTATGCTCTAGGAAATTGCACTGTACGAAACGCGCGGCGTAGCCGCTTTGCTCTTTCCATAAGCGGACTTGACATAATCTTATCAAGTGTTTATACTTTATAAAGTGTTAGGCCTTTATAAAGGCTTTGCCCTTTATAAGGTTCCAACCCTTTACACACCTGAGAGGATATAACCAAATGGACATTCTTTCCTCAAGGCAGGAGCAAACATTGCTGTTCGACTTTTACGGCGAAATGCTTACTCCTCGGCAACGCGACGTTTTTGTTATGTCTACAATGGACGACTGCTCATTTGCGGAAATTGCGTCGGAACTGAGCATTACGCCCCAAGGCGTGGCGGACGCTCTTAAGCGCGCAAAGGAACAACTAGATAAATACGAAAAGACTTTCGAGTTGGTAAGCAAATATAACGCTCAAAAAAGCGTTATTGCGGAAATTGAGACAAAACTGACAAAGCTTGACGCAATGAACTGGACAGAGATATCAGAATGCGTCGGTGCTATCAGAGCTTCGTTAGCAAAACTGTAGTTTCCTGCTAAAACTTCATTATAGAAAACCGGTGTAACTATGGCATTTCAAAACCTAGGAGACAAACTGCAAGGCGTATTCAAAAAGCTGCGCGGCAAAGGCAAACTTTCGGAAAAAGATGTAAAAGACGCCATGCGCGAGGTTAGGCTTGCCTTACTCGAAGCGGATGTTAACTTTCGCGTGGTAAAAGACTTCGTTGCCGGCGTTACGGAAAAAGCTATAGGCCGTGGCGTTCTCGACGGTATCAACCCGGGGCAGCAAGTTGTCAAATTTGTACACGACGACCTTGTAAGTTTAATGGGAGCTACCCAAAGCCAGTTGACCTTTTCATCAAAACCACCGACAGTTTATATGATGGTTGGGTTGCAGGGTGCGGGTAAAACCACCAGCACAGGCAAACTAGCGGGTATTTTGCGCAAACAGGGCAAGCGACCGCTGCTTGTGGCCTGTGATATTTATCGTCCCGCCGCCATCAAGCAGCTACAAATTGTAGGCCGGACTTATGATATTCCTGTTTTTGAGATGGGTGACAAGGTTAGCCCCGTCACCATTACCGAAAAAGCTCTCGAACACGCCGCGGCTAACAACAACGATGTTGTTATAATAGACACCGCCGGACGGCTTCATATAGATGAAGAACTGATGGACGAACTGCATCAAATACGTACAACGGCGCGCCCGCAAGAGATTCTTTTAGTAGTAGATGCTATGACAGGGCAGGATGCGGTAAACGTAGCACAAACATTTGACCAAAAGCTTGGGCTGGACGGTATTATTGTAACCAAACTCGACAGCGATACCCGCGGTGGCGCGGTTTTGTCTGTAAAAGCGGTAACCGGCAAGCCTATAAAATATGTCGGTATGGGCGAAAAGCTCGAAGATATGGAAGTATTCCATCCGGATCGCATGGCTTCCCGTATCTTGGGCATGGGTGATATTCTAACACTGGTGGACAAGGCACAAGCGGCATTTGACGAAAAGCAAGCCGCGGAACTTGAGCAAAAAATGCGTACCAATACATTCACCTTGGAAGACTTTCTTGTGCAGATGCAGCAGATGAAGCAAATGGGGCCGCTCAAGGATCTTCTTGGCATGGTGCCGGGCATGGATCAAGCAGCAATGGCAAACGTAAACATAGACGAAAAAGCCCTTGCGCACACAGAGGCAATAATCCAGTCCATGACAAAAAAAGAACGCCACGACCCAACCATTATCAACGGTTCACGCAAGCGGCGCATAGCTGCTGGCAGTGGCAGAACAATACAAGAAGTAAACCGTCTGCTAAAGCAATTTGAAGAAATGCGCAAGATGATGAAAGGCTTCACCGGCGGCGGAATGTTTGGCAAAAAAGGCAAAGTCGGCAAAAAGGGAAAGTTTCCTTTTTTCTAATAGCGGCATAGCCGCATCCATTAAAAAAACAAAGGAGCAATACAAAAATGGTAAAAATCCGTTTAAAAAGAATGGGTGCCAAAAAAGCACCTTTCTACAGAATTGTAGTGGCAGACAGCCGCAACCCACGTGATGGCAAAGTTTTGGAAGAAATAGGCACATACGACCCAACAAAACAACCGACAGAAATACGCGTAGACTCAGAAGCCGCCAACAAATGGCTTTCTCAAGGTGCGCAGCCAACAGACACAGTTCGCGCGCTTTTGAAAAAAGCAGGCGTATAAAGGCCGGGATAAGCTATGAAAGAACTATTAATTACATTAGCAAAAAATCTGGTATCGTCACCAGATCAAGTAGAAGTAATTGAAGACGATCAAGATGGTGTCACCACCCTACGCCTAAAAGTTGCCGACGATGATATGGGCAAGGTAATAGGCAAACAAGGGCGCATAGCCCGCGCTATCCGCACAGTAGTAAAAGCGGCCGCAATTAACGAAAATAAGAAAGTTAATGTGGAAATTAGCTAGGTATAGTATTATTAAGTTGAAATACTTTCCGAAATTCAGCGGTTTGCGCTATAACTTGCGAAAGGGTTTTTAAGTTAAACCGCTATAAATAAAAAGCGGCTTTGCTTCGCGTTTCGTACCGAGCAATTTCCTAGCAAATAAAAACCGTGGGACCTCGGCCTCACACCCCGCAAGCTTTTGAAAAAAGAAGTGGAGTGTGAGGTCTAATTTTTGTTAGCTTGTGCAAGTAACATCTATATGTGCACTACAAAGACATCCCCCATGCAAAAAAACACTTGACAACCGCAAAATATAATGATAATTATGATACATATAAATAAAGATGTTTTCACATCCCAAGATAAACCTTGGATAAGCGGAATAGGGTGAGAGTCCCTGCGAGCGGGTCACTGTGATTCGGTACGAGCTAAATCGTTGCCGATAAGTCAGATACGCTGTGATGCATCATTAGCTTCCCCGGACGGAGCTATGTGTTTTTATGGTGTTTACGCATGCCATGTATTGTATGGTGATGATTTCTACATACCATGAAATAAAACACGTTCCGTTGCCATATGCGGAACGTGTTTTTTGTTTTCCGGGAGTTTGATTGCAGGGGGTGATACAGAAATTGGGCGATGTTTTTGTATGTGTCTAAAAATTTAGAAAGTTATAGCGGTTCTCCTTCAAAACCAATTTGTGTGCTATTTCATGAACCGTTGAATTTCGGACAGGGGCTATCTTGTTAAGCATTTTTTGTGAATATTTATTCAGTTGAAATGCTTAACAAACCAGCCTCTGTAATCAAGCTGTAAGATTATGCCCTGCGGCAAAAGAGAGGAACTTAATTTTGCGGAAAACAAAATTTAAATCGCGATTATTTGCTATTTCACTGGCTTCCATTATGGTGTTCGGCCTTGTTCTAGCACCGGTGTCGGCAACTTATACCGGAGTAGGCAATTATGATGCCGATGTTGCTACATACGTAGAGCCTTATGAGCCGGAGCATCCTGAAGAAAAATATCAAAGCGAAGAATATCCAAAAACTGAATACTCCGAAACAGATGAAATTGAACTGGATAACTTACCGGAGTACACACTTTATTTGCCATTTCCAAATGGCTTGATGCAAGTTGACAAAAGCTACTTGCTAACGGCGATTGAATACGCGCAAGGGTTAACACGTTCGCACTTTGTGTTCGTTCAGTGGAATAATAAAATCCCGGTACTTGCACAAGCGATAGTTGTAAGTGAGAATGTAGATGCTACACAAATCCAAATTGATAACGCAACTGCTGCCCTTAAAGCTGCAATAGCGGCACTTATACCCGATCCGTTTAGAGCAGAGCTCGGCAGCCTAATTGCGCAAGCGGAAGACTTGGACGAAAAAGATTTTACCTTTGCGAGTTGGGTATCTTTGCAAACGGTACTTGCAAGTGTAATTCCGGTGCTTTATACAATGCCGCCCGGAAATCCTCAGCTTTGGGGGCCGCGAATTGCCGCTCTTGCCAACGCAATAAATAATCTGGTTTGTATTTTCGAATTTGATGTTTTAACCACTACAATTGCGCAAGCGCAAAGTCTAACGGAGTCTAATTATTCGGCTCAAACTTGGGCCGCACTCCAAGTTGCGCTAACTAGCGCAATAACTGTACGAGATGCTACGGTACACAATATTGCACAAGTTGAGACAGCAACAACTAATCTGCTTACAGCCATAGATAATTTAGAATATACCATTACATGGCAAGCCGCAATGGTTCGTGGGCTGGACAACATTGTTTCAACAGTGCACGCACCGCAATTTGGCTCTGTTGGCGGCGAATGGGCGGTTCTTGCGCTTGCGCGCGCCGGGCATCCGGTACCGTATGGGTATTTCGAAACGTATATTCACCAAATTGGCGAACGCTTATTAGGTGTTGGTATAACCACCGATCCAAACAGCGCGCAAAACGCAGGCGGACAATTCCCGCTTAACCGCGTATACAATCCGGTAACGAACAGATACGAAGTTAGGCTTGGTAATCAGGCGCAGTCTACAGAAAATGCTCGTCTTGTTGTTGCGCTTACATCACTTGGTGTAGACGCGTCAAATTTTACACACGGCGGTGTAACTTTTGATCTTGTTGCACAGTTTGGACAAAGGAACAATGCCACAAGCAATCAAATGTGGGGCGAAGGACAAGGTCTAAATGGCCCAATTTGGAATCTAATTGCATTAAATTCACGCGGATGGGGTGAGCCGTATGAAATTACCGATAGAGCATGGGTAGGCGGTACCACCACAAGCAATCCAATTACATTGAACGAAAGAATTGGGTGGATTTTGGATAGGCAGCTCGGCAATGGGGGTTGGGCTCTTTTTGGTTCGGCGTCCGACCCGGATATGACAGCAATGGCATTGCAGGCGCTTGCACCATATCGCAATATGCCAGGAGTTGCGGCCGCAATTGACAGAGCATTGGAAGAGCTTGAAAGAACTCAACTTCCAAACGGTGGCTGGGCTTCTTTTGGTGCGGATAATGTGCAAAGCCCTGCTCAGATAGTTGTTGCGCTAACCGGGCTGGGTATAAACCCAATGACAGACCCGAGATTTGTAATGCCAGGGGGATACAACCCTATCAATACAATGCTAAGATTTTTTGACCCTATAGCGGGCGGTTTTCGCCATCCTATAGCCGGTGGCGTAAATCTGATGGCAACGGAACAAGCCGTTTACAGTCTTGTTGCGTATTGGCGTTTTATAGAAGGCATGAATTCGTTATACGATATGAGTGATGTTTTTGCGCCACCACCCGTAGAAGTTAACAGAGCCGCGCTTAACGCCGCAATTATAGCAGCAGAAGCACGTGCGCAATCAAGCTATACGGCCGCAAGCTGGACGGCATTACAAATTGCACTTGATACAGCAAGACAAGTGCGTGACAATGTAAACACCACACAAAATACAGTAAATACCGCAGCCGATAATTTGACCGCGGCAATTAACGCGCTTATACATGCTGATACAGGTCAACCTGGTGGCGGCCAGCCGGGTACGGGAGAACCATCCCGCTCCAGAGTGTCTCTGACGGTCTACAACCCAAACGCAAGGCAGGGAGACCCCGCGTTATTCTTACAAGGCGGTGCGGTAAGGCAAATGTATATCTACATCGACCCGAACGAAACAGCGTATAGCGTGCTGCATAAGGCAGAAGCCGGTTTAAATATTCGCTCACGCGGCCATCATGTTTGGGCAGGTATGTATGTAGAAGCTTTAAACAATTTTGGCGAGTTTGACGGTGGTCCGCTATCCGGCTGGATGTTTGCTGTCAATCGTGTGTTTCCGGCGCATTCGGCATCATTAACTTACTTACAAAATGGCGATAGGCTGTACTGGTTATACACATACGAACTTGGCGGCGATATCATTCCGCGGTTTGGTATATTTGAAGGAGGGGACTTGGGTACAAATAGGATAGCTTTGCGAAATGCGATAGCAAGGGCAGAGCAGCGTATTCAAGCCCATTATACAACTGAATCTTGGGCAACATTCCTTGCCGCGCTGAACGTCGCAAGACGTGTATATAATAATCCCGCGGCAACGCAAAACGAAATAAACGATGCCGAACTAAGCTTAATTGCGGCATATAATGCTCTCGCTCAAACCAATCAAGCCGGTGGAAGTGGGGTACCCGGTGGATCGCCGGGCGACTATTTAGATGGGGACGAGTACGAAGAAGCGGAAGAAGAAATTGCATCTGACCCAGAAGCGACAATAACAGAAGACATGGTAGCCGATGGCGGAGCGGTTGCCAAAATTATCGAAGGCCTCCTGCGCCAAGCCTATGAAGATGGTGCGGCAGGTATTACAATTTTTGTTCCGGCCGCGGAAGACGCAACCAGCATCGATCTCGGGCTTATTGTGCGTACACTCAGGGAAACCGCGGCAGAAGGGTTTAGTCTGACAATACGTACCGATATAGCAATACTTACCCTTGACATGGCAACACTTGCAGGTATAGCTCGTGATATGGATGATGACAAAACAGTACGTATTATTGTTGAAATGGTTGACGCAAAGACCTTACCCGACTCGCTACAGCGGGGAGCCATAGGCAGCAATACAGCAGTTAGGCTTATGATTATGGTAGGTGATGCGGTAATTAGCAATTTCGATGGGATAGTGACGGTTATTATACCCTACACCCCCAGCATCGCTGCCTGCAGCTTCGATTTATTAACAGTTTACTATGTTGATAATCTCGGAAATATAAAAGAGGTACCGGGCACGCGGTATGAAAATTCTAACATCATATTTACAACAAGCAATTTTTCAATATTTTTTATAAGCGAGTGGATAAGCCCGTTTGCGGATGTTGATAGATATGCTTGGTATTTCCGTAATGTACGCTTTGTGTACTCAAACGGACTGATGGTTGGCATAGCTTCCGGGCAATTTTCGCCGGATACCCATCTTTCTCGCGGGATGCTGGTTACATTATTATGGCGTATGGAAGGCATGCCAACCGTTGAAAACGATAACTATTTCCACGATGTTGCGGAAGGGCGTTGGTATTCGGATGCAGTGGCATGGGCAAGCGCAAATGGTATTGCTCGTGGACATGGTAACGGTACGTTTGCCCCTGATGAAAATATCACACGTGAGCAGCTTGCGCTTATCGTTCAAAACTATGCGCGCTTTAATGGTTCGGATGTTTTTGTTGGTACATTTGCAGACGAGTTTACAGATATTGAAAGCATATCGTCGTGGGCTATGGACGCGATGATGTGGGCAAATACAAATGGCTTATTAACCGGACGTACAATGACAACGCTTGCACCTGACGGCACTGCAACTCGTGCGGAAGCTGCGGGAATTATCCAAAGATTTATGGAAATGTAATAAAGATTTCTTACAAGCAAGGAGGCCTTGCGGCTTCCTTGCTTCCCCTATTGCGGGAATAGGTATGGAGGAAAAATGCGAAAAATATTAATATGTTTTCTAGTTGCGGTACTGCTTATCGGATTAATCCCACCCACAGCTCATGCTTATGCAAACCAGCCAACAACGGACTGGGAATACGCCATGAACCGCTCCTTAGACTGGATACATAATGCCGTCACACCGCATCCGTTGGTAGGTTTTGTTGGCGGCGAATGGGCAGTGCTTGCCCTAGCACGTGCAGAACGAGTTACCGCGGAAGACCCATGGGTTCTAGGCTGGCTTGCAGACCTTGAGAGGATGTTATCCGAAGTGGACCGCCTAAAAGCCGCGGGCAACAACATTCAAAACCCACCATCCGCGGGTACTTTCCCCGGCGGGATGCGCCGCTGGACAGACTTTCAGCGTGTAACTCTCGCGCTTAGCTCACTTGGGCTGGATGCTACCAATTTTAACGGACGTGACTTGACCGCAATATACAAATCTTTCGTTCCTGTAAATAACCGTCACGCGCTCAATATGACTGTAAACGTGGATACATTTGCTCTAATTGCGCTTGACACCAGGCCACACGATGGTGATAGGGATGCATTTATCCAGCGTCTATTAGAAGACCAATCACTACGGGGTACATGGAGTCTTGGTACATTTGATTTAGACGTTACTGTAATGGCCGCGCAATCACTTGCGCGTTATTATCATAGCGACCCTGCCGTAAAAGCCGCCGTTGACCGTGCGCTAGACTGGCTGCGTGTACAGCGTTTCTCTGACCCGGAAAGCACAGCGCAAATGATAGTTCTCCTAACGGCACTTGGGGAAGATTTTGCAAACGAAGCGGAATACTATGTAAATTGGCTATTGCGCTGGTTCGATCCTGCCAGCGGCGGCTTTAGAAGACCAACACCTACCGACCCTGTAAACCACATGGCAACAGAGCAGGCAGCATATGCCCTTGTTGCGTATTGGCGCTTTATGAATGGTATGACCTCGCTTTACGACATGAGTGATATGTTTGAAAGCGGAGTTGTAGAAGTACCGGAACTTAACGTATTTGAAGGTATGGTTGGCTTACCGGGTAGACACGCGGATGTAAGACCAGTGCCAGTCACATCGCCAGACAGGACATTTTTAGACATACAAAACCACCCCAGCCGTCACGCAATAGAATCTATGGCGGAGCGTGGGATCATAAATGGCAGAACAGAAACCGCATTTGCCCCAAACGAAACAATGACGAGGGCAGAATTTGCCGCAATTATCACGCGAGGGCTTAACTTACCGGAAGTAACCACCACTGCTTTTGAGGATGTGTCTTCAAGTGCGTGGTACTTTAGAGCAATTGGGACGGCGTTTTTTTATGAAATTGTAAATGGCGTAACACCAACAACATTTAATCCTGGCGGTACAATAACACGGCAAGAAGCGGCAGTAATGGTTGCACGAGCCGCAAATTTAACAGGTATGAATACCGAACTTGGTACGGTAGAAACCATAAACATACTTGCCATGTTTGGTGATTATCGTACCGCGGCAAATTGGGCATGGGGCGCACTCGCGTTCTGTTATAATGAAGGAATTTTGGATGATTATGAATTTTACATTCATCCACACGCCCCAATAACCCGGGGCGAAATAGCTGAGAAGCTATATAGGCTGCTGGACAGGGCAAATCTTTTATAGGAGACTTTTGATGAAAAAGCATAAAAATAAATTCATTGCCGCCGCCGTTATTTTAGCAGTGCTTGTAGTTGCGTGGTTCTGGGGTGGAGTTTCAACAGTTAACGTACCAAGTTCTGACCCGCTGGTTATAGCCGCGGCAACGATAGACGCAGATTATCATAGTCCCAGCATTATTGCGGAAGAAGAATTGGCGGAACCTTTGGCTCCAAGTAATCCTGTGGATATACAGGAAATATCAGACACATCAATAGAAGGCGAAGCCGATGACTCGGTAGAACATGCGCTGCCTAACGCCGTCTATGATAACTATGCAACGCCTGAGTATTCACCAAGCGAGCCAAACGAAGTGACTTATCAAAATAACGAAATAAGCTACCATGATTATGATAACGCACAGAGCGAGCCGGACGTCCCAGATATAAACGAAAGCGAAGATTCCATTTTTGACATTGTACCGGAAGTCGCAAGCCAAGATAGCTTTGCCGCAACACCGGAAGGCGTTGTTGTGCCGCATGTCGCGCAGGGAAATACACAAATTTTCGCCGCCGACCATCCGGAAATGCGTGTGCCTGTAGAGCCGGAAGACATGGTTATAGGCGACGGCTCGTTTACCGTTATCCTATCGGTTAGAGTGCATACCATCTTATACAATATGCATCTTCTACACAGAGATAAGCACGAGCTTGTGCCGGTGGATGGCTGGATATTCCCCCCAACAGAAGTTATTGCTTTTGAGGGAGAAAGCGTGTTTAACGTGCTGCAACGTGAAATGAGACGCAATAGAATACACATGGTTTCACGCTGGACACCAATTTTTAATTCGGCTTACGTAGAAGCAATTAATAATTTATACGAGTTTGACGTTGGCCCACTTTCCGGTTGGATGTACAGTGTAAACGGTTGGTTTCCAAACTTTGGCGCGTCGCGATATCTTTTGAGCGAAGGTGATGTAATCGAATGGATTTTTACCGTTGACTTAGGGCGCGACTTAGGAGTGTACTGGCTTGGAGGCGCGCCTTGATAAATAAAGATGCGTTTTCCGGTTTTCATCCGTCGGTAAGCATGGTTTATTTTGTTGTTGTAATTGGGTTTTCCATGTTTTTTATGCATCCCATAACTTTAGCGATATCGTTGGTTTGTTCATTTACCTATGCCGTATATCTAAGCGGAAAAAGAGCTGTGCGCATGGGGTTGGTATTTATGTTGCCAATGTTGGTACTCACTGCTTCGCTTAACCCTTTATTCAACCACCAAGGCGCAACTATTTTAGCCTATTTGCCAAACGGTAACCCTTTGACGCTGGAGTCTATAATGTTTGGCATTGCGGCTTCGGTTATGCTTATAACTGTGATTTCGTGGTTTTCATGCTTTAACGCGGTTATGACCAGTGATAAATTTGTATATTTGTTTGGGCGTGTTGTGCCGTCATTGTCGTTGATATTATCCATGGCATTGCGCTTTGTACCACGTTTTATGGCGCAGATAAAGATCGTATCCAACGCTCAAAAGGGTATTGGGCGGGATATTTCAAACGGCAATATTCTTCAAAAGGCAAAGCATGGGATAAAAATTTTATCAATTATGGTAACATGGGCTTTGGAAAATGCTATCGAAACAGCGGATAGTATGAAAAGCCGTGGATACGGACTGCCCGGACGCACAGCATTTTCTGTTTTTCGTTTTACCAGGCGAGATGGCTTGGCAATGGCATATATTTTAATTTGCGCAACAACCATACTTACCGGAGCGGTATTGGAAATATATCGTTTTCGCTATTTTCCAACAATCAGGCACCTTTCTGATAGTTTGTATGCGTCAATTTTGTTGTTTATCCTATATTTTATACTTTGCGTATTTCCGCTAATTGTAAATGTAAAAGAGGACATAACTTGGAGACATATAAAATCGAAAATTTGAATTTTACATACCCGAATCGAAACTTTCGGGCATTGCGGGGCATTAGTCTTACAATACAACAGGGCGAATTTATTACGCTTTGTGGGCCTTCCGGCAGTGGTAAAACCACGCTTTTACGGCAATTAAAGTCGTCAGTTGCGCCGCATGGTATAAAATACGGTACTATCTATTTTGAAGGTACGCCATTAAACGAATTATCGGATAGAGACGCGGTTGCAAAGATAGGCTTTGTATTTCAGTCACCCGAAAATCAGATCGTTACTGATAAAGTTTGGCACGAACTTGCGTTTGGTTTAGAGAGTTTTGGGCTTGGCAGTTCAGAAATTCGTTTGCGTGTAGCAGAAATGGCGAGTTTTTTTGGCATCCAGTCATGGTTTCACAAATCAGTGACGGAACTATCGGGCGGACAAAAACAAATATTGGCTCTTGCGTCAATTATGGCATTACAGCCATCTGCGCTTATACTTGATGAGCCAACAAGCCAGCTTGACCCAATTGCCGCAGGAGAATTTATTGCAACATTGGGTAAAATAAATCGAGAGCTTGGCGTAACGATAATCCTAACCGAGCATAGGCTGGAAGAAACATTCCCAGTGTCAAACCGCGCTATTGTAATGGATAATGGCAAAATTATTGCGGATGGCGCGCCATGTGAAGTTGGGCTACAGCTGCGTAAGCACGGAAGTGGCATGTTTTTAGCTATGCCAACGCCAATGCGTGTATGGGCGGCTGCTTGCGGCGATACATATGATATTGGCAGTGTACCCATTACTGTTAGTGATGGAGCTAAGTGGCTTTCTATGCAAGAAGTTGAAGTGGACAAAACGCGTAAGCACATACAAAAAAACGCTTGCTCGCCCGAACCTGCGATATCTCTTGAAGATGTATGGTTCAAATACGAAAAAAAACTACCTGATGTAATTAAGGATTTGTCGTTTAAAGCATATTACGGCGAAATTGCTGCTATCCTAGGCGGCAATGGTACAGGCAAAACCACAACTCTATCACTTATTGCCGAGTTACACACGCCTTATCGCGGTCAAATTTATACGGATGCAAAGGTATATGTTCTGCCACAAAACCCACAATCCTTGTTTGTTGAAAAGACCGTGAGAGAGGACTTGTTGGAAGCTTTTTCCGGACAAAAATTATCAAAAGACGCAAAGATTGGGAAATTATCTACCATAGTTAAATTATGCCGCCTTGAAGGGCTGTTAGATAATCACCCCTACGATTTGTCCGGCGGCGAGCAGCAACGCGCCGCATTGGCAAAAGTTTTGTTGGCTCGTCCAAAAATCCTGCTTTTGGACGAGCCAACCAAAGGACTTGACGCGGAATACAAGCAAATTTTTGCCGCAATACTACGAAAACTAACAGACGCGGGTGCCTCTGTTATAATGGTAAGCCATGATGTGGAATTTTGTGCCGAATATGCTGACAAATGCGCTCTATTCTTCGATGGCAGTATAGTAACTGAAAATACTCCGACAGCCTTTTTTTGTGGTAATAATTTCTACACCACCAGCGCAAACCGCATGGCACGCAAGGTATTGCCGGAAGCAGTTACCGCGGGGGATATTGTACTTGCGCTAGGAGTCAAGTTGCCACCTGTGCCTGAAATATTAGATATTGATGCAAAGTATGAAATGGTAGATGAAAAACTATCTTCGTCACCAAAACATCCTAGTATGTCAATACGACGCAAATTATTATTAGTGCTGTTTTCGGTGTGGCTTTTAACTGCTATGATATTTGCTTGGGGCAATGTTCAAAATTTAGCCGCATTTATAGGCGGTGGACGTGAAGCCGCTAATATCATAAGCGATGGTGCAATTTTTTATGTATCCATTATAATTGCTATTGCGCTAAGTATTAATGGTATTGTTTTTACATTATCATGGAAACGAGGAAAGGCTGTATCTTTGCCGCAAAAGCGCCCGCTGCACAAACGCACAATGGCGGCGGCAGCATTGATATTGCTTACTATTCCGCTCACCATCTACTTAGGGATACATCTTTTTGATGACCGACGGTTCCATTTTATTTCCATGTTGATAATATTACAAACCATGCTTCCGTTCATGTTGGTGTTTGAAGGCCGAAAACCCCAAGCACGTGAGATTATAGTTATCGCTGTACTGTGTGCAATTGCGGTTGCGGGCAGGTCGGCATTTTTTATGCTGCCGCAGTTCAAGCCCGTTGTTGCGATAGTAATAATTGCAGGTGTGGCTTTTGGCGGCGAAGCAGGTTTTTTAGTTGGGGCAAAAGCTGGATTTATAAGCAATATGTTTTTTGGGCAAGGACCATGGACACCATGGCAGATGTTTGCCCTTGGGATAATTGGTTTCCTTGCCGGTGTATTGTTCCGCAAGGGGCTGCTTGGGCGTAGTACAGCATCTTTGGCTGTGTTTGGTGGCTTTGCAACATTTATTATATACGGTGGCATAATGAATCCTGCCAGCGTAATTATATGGCAGCCTAATCCGACACGTGGTATGTTTATGGCAGCCTACTTGCAGGGTATACCATTTGACTTAATTCATGCAGTTGCGACTGTTACGTTTTTGGTTATTATATCGCAGCCTATGCTTGAGAAACTTGATAGGATAAAGGTTAAGTATGGGTTGGTTGAGTAAGTTTTATTCAACGCGGCATAGGGATTTGGGTAATATAGTATTTTGCTATATTAGCCCCGCAACAAAAAAGATACCAAACGCAAAAACGTATAACCAAAAAAAAGCCAGACGATGAGAACATACACATGAATCCTTGTCTGGCTTTTTGATTTTGATATATCCTTAGCATAGCATTTCAATTTTTATAACGGACTCTTTTTGTCTGTTATAAAATTGAAATACTTTCCGAAATTTAGCGGTTTGTGCTATAGTATACAAGACGGCTTTAACGTTGAACCGCTATAGCTGTAATTTCTTTCAGCATTATACTAACTAGCCTTCAACTCCAACCGCAGCCTATCAGCAATAAGCGCGATAAATTCGCTGTTTGTGGGTTTACCTTTGTGGTTGTTTATCGTGTAGCCAAACATGCTGTCGATAATTTCCACTTTGCCGCGGGACCAAGCTACTTCTATGGCATGGCGGATTGCACGCTCTACACGGCTTGGGGTGGTGTTGCATTTCTTGGCAATTGTGGGGTACAATTCTTTGGTGATGTAGTTTAGGATGTCAAGGTCTTCTACCGCCATCATTATTGCCTCGCGCATGTAGTGGTAGCCGCGTATGTGCGCAGGTACGCCTATTTCGTGCAAAATGCCGGTTATTTTTGTTTCCAGACTTACTTCGCGGTTCTTTTGGCATCGTACTGTTAAGCCTTTTTGAACGGGGTTTTTTAGGTGCTCTTTTAGCTGGCGGATGCGCAGCACCAAAGATTCTAGGTCGAATGGTTTAGCTATGTAGTATTCGGCGCCTAGTTCCATTGCTTTTTGAGTAATCTTGTCTTGGGTTATTGCAGATAGTATAATACATATTGGCGCGTAACCTTCGGCCTCAGTAAGATTGAGTTTTTCCAGCACGCCAAGGCCGTCGAGTTTTGGCATTACACCGTCTATAATTGCGATGTCGGGCTGTAATGCTTGGATTTTATGGTATGCTTCCATCCCGTCGTGCGCGACGTCTACAATTTCCATGTCGTCTTGCTTGGCTAAGTAGCTGATTATGGCATCGCAAAACTCTCTGTTGTCGTCTGCCATTAGTATTGTAATTTTTTTCTCGCCCATTAGGCTTCCTCCTAGATGTAGACTCCATACTTTAAAATTTTCGTCGACATGAAGTCTAAAATTTGAAATTTTCATCGACGTCGAGTCGAAGTTTTAAAATTTGGAATTTACTGTAATTTATTTCCGCTTTCGTCATTATAACAGGAATAAATTGGAAGTCAATGGGAATTTGATAAAATATGGAAATTTTTTTCTCCAAAACTTGCGATTCTACGCAACAGATAAAGTACATATACATGAAACAGCGATAGTCGGAGGTAACTACATGAATAACAAAAAAGATTTTGCAATGGGTTTTATCATTGGCGTAGCGATTATGATTTTGGGTATAATCGGCTATGGTATCTATGATACGCAAGTACGATGGGGGGGCAATATGAGCCCCAACCGCAAGGTACAGGAGATTTTTTCAAGGGTAGATAATCATTCCATTTTGCCATTTGATAGGGCGGAAATGATCGAAAACATGTACCGCGGGTTGTTGGCCGGGGTAGGGGACCCATATACCCGATATTTTGATTTGGAGTCGCTTGAAGTGTTTCGCACGCGCACACAAGGCGTTTTTGTGGGTATTGGGGTGCGGGTTGTTATGGACCCGACCGACCATATGCTTACGCTGGTAAATGTCTTTAGGGATTCTCCCGCGGGGCAAGCGGGGCTGCTTCCGGGTGACAAAGTTCTTTCTGTGGATGGGCTGGATATGATGGGACGCTCTCAGCAGGAGATTTTAGACTTTATAAGAGGGCCTGCGGGAACAACTGTAAATATTACAGTGCTTCGCCCATACGAAAGCAAGATTTTCGATGTAGATATTATTCGTGCGCATATAACCGTGCCAACGGTGCATCACGAAATGATTCAAACCGACGCGGGGCTTACCGGATATGTTCGCATAGAAGGGTTTGAAGAACCAACTTATGCGCAGTTTGCCGCCGCGCTGGCAGAGCTTACGTATAAGGGGATGGATAGCTTAATTGTGGATGTACGAAATAACCCCGGCGGGCTGCTTGACTCTGTCGTGGATATTGCCAACTTGCTTATACCCGAAGGAACCGTGACGTTTTTGGAAGACGCAAACGGTAGACGGCGATATCATAATTCCGATTATAGCCACTTGGGGATACCGCTTGTGGTACTAATAAACGAGCGTAGCGCAAGCGCGTCGGAAGTTTTAGGCGGCGCGGTGCAGGATACGGGTGTTGGTGCGTTGGTTGGAGAGCAGACATTCGGTAAAGGAATCGTGCAAAGCGTGTTTGAACTTTCCGACGGTACAGCAATCAAACTGACGATTGCGCAGTACTTTACACCAAACGGAAGACCCGTTCATGATGTGGGGCTCACACCCGATTTTATTGTGGAAATGGATGAAGTATCCAGTCGTATGATTGGTGAATTAGAACTTACAGAAGATCCGCAGCTGCAAATGGCTTTACGGGTAGTTAGGCTGCTGTAATATAATGTGCAGGGGCGACTAGTAGTCGCCCGCCTGAAAGTATTGCGTATGTTGATCTATGTGGGCGATTAGTAATCGACGGGCGATTAGTAATCGACGGGCGATTAGTAATCGACGGGCGATTAGTAATCGACGAGTCGCAGTAAGCGAAGTCTAACGTTTCCCACGCCGCCCCTACAACAATTGTTTTAAACATGCCGTACGTAAGGGAATAATTTCGATTAAAACTCTGCTAATTAAGTTGAAGCAGCATAATCCCCAAGCTCAGTTGGATAGTCGCCGTTAAAATACGCCATACACAGCCCTTTGTATTTGTCTGTAAATGGCAGATTTATCGAGTCAACTACGCCTTCAATACTTAAAAATTCCAAAGAATCCGCACCTATCATTTCGCAGATTTCTTCCTTGGAATGTTTGTAGCCTATCAAGTCATCTTCCTCTGTTATGTCAATGCCGTAGTAGCTTGGATATTTTAAAAGCGGACTTGGAATGCGCACGTGTACTTCTTTTGCACCGGCTTCACGCAGGAG
>Ga0123352_10002168_pt1 | contig 27121 bp, 9 predicted proteins | sample TergutLab28metaG_FD_89700 | JGI IMG/M metagenome (GOLD analysis project Ga0123352, IMG submission 89700) | Labiotermes labralis P1 segment gut microbial communities from Petit-Saut dam, French Guiana - Lab288 P1 | ecosystem: Host-associated > Arthropoda: Insects > Digestive system > Gut ... | reverse complement strand
GAACTCGATTATCGTGTTGATGTTTGTAGAATCACAAAGGGTGCACATATAGAGCACCTGTAAGGTATGTAACGAAAACTTGGAGTGTTGTTCTATTAAATAAAAAAACACATTTACTCCTATCTCAAGTGTTTTGTGTATGACAAGTTGTTAAAACCCCGACAATCATTTTGAATAACCCTGTATTTTATAACTCATTCCAAATGTATTATGAAATTTAAATATGTCACGTTTTATTCTACTAAGTTCATAATTAGAGTCGGTATAATATTGAAATTTAGCAGGTCCCAGTGGCCGCGCGGTCTAAGGCGTAGGTCTGCGGCCGCTCGCCTGCTGAGATTGTGGGTTCGAATACCACCGGGGGCATGGATATTTGTCTTTTGTGAGTGTTATGTGTTGTCAGGTAGAGGTCTCTGCGACGAACTGATCACTCGTCCAGGAGTCCTACCGAATGTGATGCGTCATTGTGTGTTATCTAGAAACCTCCTGAATAAGGAGGCCATGGCCCATTGGGGCTGTTGCGCAAAAAAAAAAACCACAATATTGCAATTTAAATCACATACCATACATAAAAAACTTCAAAAAATGTACGCTGAAATTATATTACAGATTACTGTTTATATTGCTCAGTTTTTCCGAAGAGCCATGAATTTCGTCCCTATGATTCAACGTGACAGCAGAAAGAAGTCACAGTTTCCGTCCAGTATGATTACTGCAAATGGACCATTAGTCGTGTCACAAGAGACTGTCATTCCGTGCGGTCTATGGATGCAGAACATCACTTATGTTTCACCTTCATAGCAGAAATGACTCCACCTTCGACAGGGTAACTGAAAAGTTGAATGCCTTATACGAGGTACACCGCGTTAAGCATTCAACTCAACATGCATCTGCCTACTGCTGCATGTCATTACTATGTGCGCCAGTGCATGCCAAGCAACCGTTTGTTGTGGGTGTCGCTTCAAAGTGCGCGTAGTGGAAGTCCTGCAAGTATCTAACACGTGAGTGTCCATGTGCGCATACCATCTATACAAGCGCGCACAAAACACTCCAGTGTCTGTCGAATGGTGCAAGTTATCCCAGAGTTCGCCCAGTACACTTCATGTGTTAATCTGGAGCCAGAAGCCTGCTTATTTGCGCATGCCGTCTATAAGTGTGAAAGTATGTATTGTAGACATACTAATCTTTTAAGCACCTGCTTACTCGCATTTGAGCATGTTATCCGTAAGAGCTCACAGTATGTATTCTGTATACATTAATCCTGCCAGTTTACGCTCATTTACACATGCCACTTCTAAATGAGCATAAAAACGCAACGGGTGCATTAACCTTACCTCCTATGGCTGCTGCTCCCAGCGCCGCCAGGACGACAGCCCACAGTGGCGAGGCTGCTGCCGACGTCCACATGACCCACTACTTCTGTGAGCCCTCTTGCTCCAAGAACAGATCTGAAACAACACAGAGGCGTTGTGTCACGGGGTGTAACTCTGTTTGGCAGCGCACGGAGAATTTTAGTTAACGAAACGTTCTGCGCTAAGATGTAGATAGAACTTGCTTATAACGTAATTTCAAATCATTTGTATGCTTCGGGGATATTTCGGTTTGAAACATATTTCAAACCAACAACTTACTGTGCAATAAATGCGTCACATACAGTTAATCTTTGTAAATAACCAACTTGACGCACATTTCTTTTCCATGTATGTTTATATCTATTCTCTACATGTTTCGCACAGCTACGTGTCCATCATCAGAAGAATTAACTGTATCAATACGACATCTGGTATATGTCACTCTGTGTAGATTGCCTGCTGGTACGCAGGTTTGGATGGAACTATAGAAAGAAACGTACATGGAAAAGAATTGTGCGTAAATTTGGTTATTCACGAAGATTATAACGAGATGCACGGTCAACAAAACATAAAGTTCACATACGATGGTAATCAAAATCCAAATCGGAAGCCAGAAATTAATGTTACGTAGACCTAAAAAGTATAGAATGCTACTTAGTAGCAAGTAATTCCCCTTCTTCCCTCTCTGCGTAATAAGTATATCGAAATATCCTGCAGCTCAGTAGAATAGATCGGCGTGTTACTATGTGTACGTCTATAAAAATAAGGGTTAATCTGATTAAGCGCCCCTTTTGCAGGAGTGATGTCTGGATCGAATCTCATACGTGTTGCAACCCCTCCATGTTACCGTGTGGAACGAGATAGCACGTAAGTAGCTCCGAGGTGAATCAGCCAACCAATCAATCTGCCTCACACGCACGCACACACACGCGCGTGTCAATAGCTTAATTTTCTCCCAGCACACAAAAGCAACAGCGCTTCATTATACAGCAGAAACAAACGCACCTCTGTTTATCACCAGCGATCGGTTACAAAGTAGAAAGACAGGGGCGATCAGAGTTTCATCCGCAATTATCACCCAACAAAAGGCAAACCACTTCCACCTTTTCGCCTTTCCCGCCCTTCAACCAACAGCAGCAGAGACAATTAACAGACCAAAAGAGTGGTGTTTAGTATCTGTGTCCCAGTGTGCTGACTTCAGACGCATGTGATGTACTGCAGACTGGCCGGGATGCAGGTGTACCGGTCTCGTGACTTAATGTTATATATGAGCGTTTTATTCCAGACACAAGGCTTCGTGACTCAGGTATATGCACATATACCTGAGTCTCTCCTAGGATTTGAACCTCGGCCGTCTAGCCTACAAAAGTGACTTGTTTCATCCTTGTGAGTGAAAAATATTACCTACCTTATTGTTACGTCTTCTTCACATTAATATTGTTAGCACGCGGAACCCGGAAGTGGGCGGACCACCCCCTTAATCCGCGACTCTTTATTAAATACAATCATAGTTATCCACCATCTCTGAAGGGCGTTTCCCCATCTGTAACTTCAGGACGAACTATTCTGTTGTGGGGAATTGTTTAATTAATAATATAAACCACAAAACCTAGTGGTAATTAAACGTACAAAATGATTGGACATCACAGAATTCCGAGTTGCGGTCAGAAAACATATTTGTGTCTGTTTATCAGAAGGAACAGTATTAACTATTTGGTGTTTGTGGCAGACATAGAGTTTCCTATTGCGAGGTAGGAATGATTTTTTTTTTTTGGCGTTAGGGTCCAACGCGGGTTATGGCCTTCTCTTGCATGAGGTTTCTACGTCACACACAACGACGCACCACAGTCGGTAGAACACCTCAAAAGAAGTGATTATCTCGTCGCAGAGACCTCTACCTGACAACACACAACACTCACAAGAGACAGACAACCATGCCCCCGGCGGGATTCGAACCCACAATCTCAGGAGAACAGCGGTAGCAGACCTACGCCTTATACCGCGCGGCCACTGGGACCGGCAATAAATGTTATATAAATCAGGTAAATTTCTTGATAAAAACAGTTAATGTATCTCATTAATAATTACATTTGAAGCTTAAATATCTAAACATCGTCATCTTTCCTCGGGATAACAGCCAGTTGAATTATTTCTGTCTTTCCCGATCGTGGGCTATTTGTTTTGAATAGTCAAGAAGGTGTCAGAAAACAGAGCACCATTTATTTTCACGCTAGTACATAAACATTAACCTTTTAAAGCCTACTGGTTACGTCATGCACTGACAGGTTTAACATTCAACAACTGTACGCTCTGCCCACGTAGTATTTACGTGCTTTGTATTTGAGTACAACCAGCGACTTGTGCCACTTACACCATAAACTCACTGGGTTTATAACCGAGAAGGAAAGTGTTTACTGCGCGGTCTTTAAATAAAGCAGTCTTCCATTCGTCTTTAAAGAGTTACTAGACTGCGTAGCTGTTGCTGAAGTCCCCGAATATTTGTTTTTACAAGGCCATTTTATGTCATTATCATGACAGCAAAGAATGATGCATTGCACGGCACTTATCACGGCCCTCAATCAATTACTCATCAGTCAACAAGCCTAGCCATTTTCAAAATGACGCCCACGAGTCAAGAACTAATGTCCTTCCGCTATAATGAGATCGACAGGAAGCCCTAGAAACTCTGATCCTTCTAAACGGAGTTGGTGTGATTACTCACAAAGCGTACATTGCTGCACACATACTTTAATCTTTTGAAGCCTAATGTCAACTAAGGTAGTCGTACCGCACCGCTAACCTCTAAAGTTGCATTTTATATATTTATTCAACAAATATAGGTACTGAATATTTTAAACATGGTATATACTCTCAGTGTTTTTCCTTCAAAATGCACTTTGTTTCATAATTCTAACGTATTTGGTTCCTGTATTATTCACATTTTATATACAGGATGTGCTAAAATTAAAAAAATAATTCCGGCGCCAAAAGGTTAATATTCTCCGCGGAGGCCTCTCCCGGGAACTACACAAGTACACTGTGACATGCATTAAACTGCTGCTGACATCTAGCCATTTTATGCGAGAAGGGGCCTTTCTTTTTTCACATGAATAATAGGAGGAGAATATGCTATACAATAATAGCAACACAGGACACAATTCTCTTACAGCAAGTGTGCTTAAACAAATGTAATCCCGTTACTTGAGAGTAATTCGTTAAAAGAATGTTGGCGCTGCTTTTAAAATAAAAAAATCCGTCATATGCCACAGCAAAAAGTGTGTTATTCATTTTTCGACGACCAGTTAGGTATCTAAAAGCGATGTACTTCGGTCGAAACTTCAACACTATAAATCAGGGAAGGAACACAAGCAGTAAGCACACAATGTGTCTGAAGAAACATAATTAAAATTGAAACTTAGGAAATCGAAGATGTGGGAGGAAAACAATGAAGAAAATTGGTGGTGAGAATGGAATGTAGATTATAGTGACTCAGAACCGTCTCCTGTTATGGATTTTGTTGCCAGCATTAATTACGCGATTTGCTTTGTCTGCAGTATGGTTCAATGCGAGAATGAAATAAATGTGCCTGGAAACTTATACTAGAACCTGTTTTTCGTTTACTTCGACAGGATGTCCTTAGCGGGGCTAAAACAGCCTTGTCGTTATTGACTATGCAGCATCTCATTAACAATAGAACGCAATATCCAGGTGGGCCGGTATAGCGATTTTCTACGGGTTGGACGGTCCGGGGATCGAATCTCGGTGTGGGCGAGATTTTCCGCCCACGTCCAGACCGACCCTGCGGCCCACCAAGCCTCCTATACAATGGGTACCGGGTCTCTTTCCCGGGGGTAAAGCGGCCGGGGCGTGGCGTTGGCCACCCACCCCCATCTAGTGCCCAGTTTAAAGAAAGAGTAGAGCTATACCTCTTCTCCCCCTATGAGCCTTCATGGCTTGTTCTAGGGTGAACTTTACCTATATTTTACGCAATATCCAGGAGGGCGTATGAACACGTTCTGAAAGACAGAGAATGGTAGGGGCGATAAGATGAGCTGTACTAACATAATCGAGTGCACAATACCTAAGAAGATAAATACGCTGAGATATTTAGCTAAATAACAGAATAGTAGAAAACGTAATCTAACACACCTCGCTGCAAGAAATGAAATTGAAATTTAGGAAGACAAGTAAGGAGATGAGTGATTCAGCTGTAATGTTTAAGCAGAAACAAGTGAAAGAAACGTGACGTTAATTATGATGACACGTATGTTCAATGACGAGGCACAACTGCAGAAAAACAAGTAGGAACGCGCAGAGTGAAAGAGAGAAACATTAAGAACAAGAAACCTCAGAAACTGATACAGAAGGAAGAGAGACGTCGCTGTTGTAGTTAGCGAGATGAAACACGAGAAGGAAAGCAGAGAAGAGAATAAAATTCATACACAGTAAGATGGTTAGAGGAATAAAGGTTACTGTGGAACGCGACCTCCAAAGAGGAAGACAAAGGGAATTCTTCTTTCTAGCGGTACCAATACGAATAGCATCCGGACTTCAAGCCGAGTGGAGCTGTTTGAACTCGATTGGAACCAAAGACAAAGGAGAAGGAATAATGAAGGATCCTGTAAGTATGCAGCTAAAATGGCACTGAATACAGTGAATGGAAATAGTGCAAAATTAAGGGTTGAAAGACATGCAACAAAGGACATTCTGGAAATATTACGAGGCATGTTACCTCCATGCTCAGAATTGCAAGATGAGAATTTAAAAATGCTGGTTCTTTCAGCTGAGTTTTGTTTGAAGCATTCTTAATCTAACCATACAGTAACGCGAGCTGCATTGTACTAGATACAATGGAAACAAAAGAAAATGGATAGCGACATAGTTTTCCTATACGTGTGTTTATTTACTAAGCCTCTGGGGGCTGGTAAAAGCTCAGTTTATCAATCAGTAACGAAGCACCGAGACATGGATTTAAAGTCAGAGAAGTCTGCATTGTGCCCGTAGCTCCAATACGCTCTGCATATAAGCCTTATATTTCAACTATTTATTATTAAATGCAACGCCCAAGAAGAAGATTCGAAGACCACAGACACATTCTTGTATTTTTCGTTCACCATTCAACAGTAACAAAGTATCTAAATGCAAATGCCTCATGCTGTCCACATTTTTCGGCAAGAGAATGCCACGTCCTAAGTGAGAAGCTTGGCAATGAATGTGGAAAGGAACACAGACTTCTATCACATAAAAGTGGACTTAAGCAACCCGCAATTCGCTCGCTACATCTAGCCACGCCTCACTTCTGGCTTTTTAAATAGGGTAAGATGCACTTTAGGGTCGCAGCTGCATCAGGGACAGAAATAAACCACGAAAGAATGAAAGGATTGTTTCCTACAAAGGTACCACAGTCTGACGTTCAGGTGACCGTGCATCGCGATAAAGTCTTATAATAAAACCAACTAGATGCACTGATTTCTCAAATTTATTTTTGGAATAAAACTCTACATGTTTCGGACAATTCCTCTGTTCATCCTCAGGAGTTTTTTTTACTATGAACACACAATGGTGTATGTCATACCCACTGCTGTGTGTACAGTGAAAAACTCCTGTTGATGGACAGAGGAACTGTCCGAAACATGTAGAGTTTTATTCCAAAAATAAATTTGAGAAATTAGTGAATCTAGTTGGTTTTATTATAAGAAGGTACTAGAGTTAGATGTGCAATTGCAAAATATGTGAAGCAGGGAGGTAATTAATATCAATTTTATATCCAGATAAATACAACACTTGAACACTGTAAGCTAATTTATTTGTTTTCCTACAAAAAGTTTCGGCAGTTCCATTCGACCACCATTACGTAGAAATACAAGTACATAATCGAAGGAGCATTTTAAGGAAGATGTGATTGACTGAACAGTGAAGAAAATTTGTGGGATGCTTTTAGTAATACAGAACAAGCTGGACAGGTAGCACGCATGACAAGTATAGAAAGTATCAAGGGCAGAAGTCACTTGGGAGATCTAGAAATTGACGGGTGCACATTAAAACATATCTGACAGAAGCAAGTTGTCAGTCTGTGTAAGGGATTGATTTGGTTCAGTTCAGGCTAGTTGTCAGGCACGGGTTCTTGAAAACAGTGTAATGCACTGTCGAGGCTCTGCAATGCGGTTAAATTTTTTATTAGCTGTGAGGCCATTAACATGTGAAGAATGACTCTGATGCAAGGTGCTAACTTCCCTGCTAACACATTCGTGTACTCAGACTTTCAGTCAGGATAACTGCAGCCACAGAAACAACAACAACAACAAATAATAATAATAATAATAAACTCAGTAGTTCTACGCTGCATAAAAAATTTTGAAGAACCACTTCAGTAGATAAATTCCCAATATTGGATGTTTAACGCATATTGGGATTCGAAGCAGGTGCCTCTACGAGAATGTAGGACGCTCATCAGTTTGTCAGTTCCACACAGAAACAAGCAGAGTAACAAACGTAGTGTCAGATTCGTCATTTCTTTATTCATATTAAAGATCTGCACCCTCAGAATCCCGATCAAAATCCTTGTTTAAGTAACGTAAAATATTTCATAACATTAGATTACACAAAGCGCGAAACTGTTAGTTTTAACTGCTGACCACACAAACACAGTAACTGCTCGACAGCAACTTCACTGATGTAAACGGCAGTATCTATAAAGCTAAGTTACAGCCCCAGGAGACGTATTTAACTAGGCGTATCATGAATGGCTATGCTTATTGTAGCAAAACGCCTACCTCATTTCATTTCTTCTTTCTCATTTACCGTCTACGAACTCTTGGCTGAATTAATAACAATTATTTTGTGCGTGCGTCTGTAGAATAGAAAGGCCGTCGTCAGCAGCACAATGTGTCAACGTTCTTACCACTTCAGTGCGTACAAACAACGTAACTATGAACTAGTACTGCCAGACACTGATAACCATGGAGAGAGTCGTCACTGACGCGCCGCAGCAAAAGACATTGCGCGATAGTTATGCTGAAACCGTACCATCATATTCCCAGTACGTTCAGCCATAAGCACAACATATGTGGCAATCATGACTCATATTCATGCGGCGTGAAATGTCGAGGACAACAGAGAATTTGCATATTAGTTAAATGGATTACAAATCCGGGCTTTAAATAATACGGTAACAGGAAGTTACAACAAAACATACAAGGTATTTTATTTTAATACTATCACTTCAAATCCCATTAGTGTTTACCTTCTGGCGTAGCAACATGACACAATAAACAACCTCACAAAGTGATAATTCCGTAACTCAAAAGAAACATTCTTATCTGTCAGTTCAATTAGCAACTCTTCGCTTCATTTGCCACTGCTCACGTCCGCGTTCATAAGATACAATGAACCAATATATATATATATATATAACACTAAATCCTCAGTTCTCACATCGGCGTTAAAGATTTAAATCTTCTGGAATTTTCCATTTTCCATTCCGTGCATTATACTTCAATTTCTGGAATGTTGTCTTTCAACTTGCAAATAATCACCTTCGTTTTGAAGAAACTTAGGGAAAAGGAATTCAAGAACAGTAGCTTGGTCTGAGAATATGGGTGTAATATATATATATATATATATATATATACATATATCAGAACAACTGGGATTACAGGCCTGTGGGGTGGTGGAGCTATGCTCTGAGCGGGGTCGTGACCGGTCGGTGTCATTTTACCTTCCTGCAATTTCGGACACCGTCCAATGCACAGTTTACCCAATCCCACTGGGCCACAATCCCAGTTTTCCTGACATTATACACTCATATTTCTCTGCGCGGCTACCTTCCTTGCACTCCTTGACCCTAAAAATGGAAGCATTATGCTCTTTAGAAACATTCGAAACTGTTTATGATTCCACCATGACGTAACATCCCAGAAGACTTAACCCATGCCCGTAAGGTCTGTTCAGTCAATGTAAATTGATAGCTACTTGGTTTTTAAAAGTACACAAATCTGCTCTCCGCTCCGCAGTCATTTCGGAATAACCTTCTGTGGCACCCACGCAGCAATAGTTCCTCATGTTTATCATTCACCTATCCCCTTTCTTAAAATGGAGTTCAATGCTAGCTTTCTCTCAGACTTTCTGCCGGATTTGCGACGGTATGACTACCCTGAAACACAAGGCTTCTCGCTGCATTCAAGCAGTTCACATTTCACCACTTTCAAACATACTGATTGACAGTACTTCCTATTCTAGAAGTCCCATGTCCAATTCACAGATCTCGTTCCCAGCATTTGCCTAAGCAGGGAAGTGATAAGTACTTTACAATATCGAAACATCTCTTTCTCTCTCTCTTAATTTTAAATTCACTGCTTACCAACATCCTGTCTTTAGAGGACATACACTCTTATAATAAAACCAACTAGATGCATTAATTTCTCAAATTTATTTTTGGAATAAAACTCTACATGTTTCGGACAGTTCCTCTGTCCATCATCAGGAGTTTCTCACTGTACACACAATAATGGTATATGTCATACAGGTCTGCTGACAGCGCAAGCTGTCACCAAACCTGTATGACATATACCATTGCTGTATGTACAGCGAGAAACTCCTGATGATGGACACAGGAACTGTCCTAAACATGTAGAGTTTTATTCCAAAAATAAATTTGAGAAATTAGTGCATCTAGTTGGTTTTATTATAAGAATTTATCACGATGCACAGTCACCTGAACGTCATAAAGGACATACACTGTATAACCTATGACACTAAGAAAGCGCCTTTCCACCGATCTTTTCTCTTCTGCATCAAAAATAACAGGAAAGAGTATTAATTCACTGGACAGTCTTTTTATTTATGGGAAGGGGGTAGAACTGTATCTTCTGAACCTGGACCAACGTCCGCCTCTTGGATGACAAATGAATATGAAGAACTATAAGACTGACAACTTGCATCCTAGTTCCGAATAACACACGGAAACTTGTTCTGTTGCTACTTTTTTAAACCACACATCCCCCTATGCACTGCTCTGGAAGGGAACCAGAATCCCCGCGGCGAAAATATGCGACGATTTACGCGTGTCTGTTCCTATCCGTGCCTTTCGTATTCATTAGCTTTAATGTTAGTGTATTGCTGATACTACACATAAAACATGCAAATATTATACAATTATAACTCACATTGTTTCTCTAGTTGTCTTTTTAAACACATTCACACTGACCACATCTACATATCGTCATTTTGAAAATAAAGTCAAAAGTACATGAAAAATCGCACACGACATAGAAAACCCCTTAAATGGATTGTTAAAGAATATCATAAAGCAAAGACCCTGGAAAGGAGAGCCGGAAAAGTGTAATTTCACAGGAGGAAGTGATATGGCAAAGTGGCAAAAAATTCGAAGCCCCCAGTTACGATAGATCTTGACACTCAACTGATGTTGTGCTTGTTGTAGCGGACAGCAAAGAAGGGGAAATTGTTGTCCCATCCGTTTATATCTGCCAGAATATTTTCCAGCCCGCACTTAGAGGCCACTGCAGGATTACGGGTGAAGATCATTTAGAACAAGCAAGAGGTGTGTGCTGGTACAGTACGACTTCTTCATTGTCCTGCAAGACTCCCATTGACTGCAGCGGACAATGGACTAAGGAAACAGTTGGTAAACACTTGTGTTTACTACGAATTGGAGCTTATAACTTGCAAATCCCGGTTTTGATTACGGCAGTAAAATTAACACATCAGCTACAGTAGCACGTTTTCAGTATTTCCCTGCTGGCCAAACAATACAATCAATCAATTACGTTTGACTAGGCAAGCCCCAATAGGATCTGATTATCAGAATTCCATGTATGTTAGCAGATGGCGCACCTTTTAAATTCAAACCGTTTGATAATGCTTAAATTTTGGCTATTGTTTCAGTTTCCACTGATCAGGCTTGCAATTAGACCGCAGTCTGTCTAAATGGACTTGGCAGTAAGAGGGTTATATTTCTCAGCAGATGCAAGCGGAACAAGAACAGAGACAACTGCAAGACAACCGAGAGAGCTTTTTACACCTCTCTTGACTCCCGTAGTTCTAGACTTGACTCTGGCTCCGAGTGGGGACAGTGCAACAGCTGCGAGACCAAGTGACATGAGCAGCGAATTCGCGTTTTGACAAAATTACAGTTATAGTACCATTCATCCTGAGAGAGAATTCTTAGAAACGTTTTACAAATTTACACTTCCCCCTGTGCACGGATGCCAGAACCTCGCACTTAAGACCATGACCCACATGCCTTACGGCTGAGTTCAGGTGTTCTATGGGCTACACGACAGAGAGAAATTCCGACAGACGCACAGGTACAGAGATGGGCAGAAGGCAAACAGAGGTGGACACTGCAGAAAGGTAGGCAGACAGAACCATGAAATAATCAAGTGTACGTGTATGTGCTGTAGGGTCAACTTTTCACAATGGTGTGACAAGGTAACAACCTGACCTTCTGAGCCGCTGTACAACTGTACAGAAACACGGCAGCTTGCTACGAGATAGATGAGATATGGGGGTGACAGATCAACAGATGGAAGCATTGTCTATACCGACAATATGTGAACTGTAGTGGATGGCGAAACATATTCGGTACGCGGGCTAATTGTGTGAGTATTTTTACTATCTCCGACACTGCCTGGCTTCGAGGCTAAGAAGTTGAATTTAACGTACCTGCAACAGAATAATGCGCAGGAACTCCCTTGGTAACTACAGAGCTTTAAAGCGTTGTTTTCCTAAGGCAGATACAGTCTGACTATTGAAACTCTGGTAACACCGAAAAATTCACAGATCCACAATTTATGTATTTTTGTATTACTTAGTTCTTACATGTTTCGGCATTGTCGACATCTTCAATGATTTTACGCCCAAATTTCTTTGAAACGTACAGCAATAAAAGAGTTTATAATAAACATACATTTGTTATGATGATTATATATATATATATGTAGCAATTTTAACCACAATCTGCACTAATGACATCACAACAAACGTGTGTTTATTACAAATATTTGTATTGCGTATATTTTAAAGAAAACTTGGTGTAAAGCCCCTGAAGACGGCGATAATGCCGAAACATGTAGGAGCTAAGTAATATAAAATATACAGATTGTGGAATTGTGCATTTGTTGGTGTTACCAAAGTTTCAATATATCATAGTGCATGGAATGAAGGATGCTGCAGTGTAACTATATCCAAATTTTCTGGCTAGTTTCTTCTTTTCTATTTTTAATCCTTGAGTTGGGTTAAAAGTGTAATGGCGGGGTTCCGGGTGCGCAATGGCAGACCGTCTCCCCTTACCGTGTCAGTATAGTGTTTCCACCCAGGCTGCGCTGTTGTTTCGGTAGCGTTAGCTCCGTTGGGTTTGGACAAAGGGGCTCCGAGCGGTATATGGCCCGATAGGAGTATGGGAGAGGATGATCATCCTGGAGCCTCTCAGTTCCGATATTTAGTGCACTGGTTGGGACTATCGCAACAAGGAATGTGCTGATCTTGCACTGCAGAGCACCTTGACCGGCGTGTTCACTCACACCATCATTTCAAAAAATTAAAACGCTTTATTCTACTGAGCTACATACACTATGACAGACGGACATGACACACTGTATGGTAACTAATTAGGGGCTTGGCTGGCAAGGAAATAGCTATGGCTATCATCCCCCCCCCCGTCCGAAAGTTTCCAATAAAACCAAAATAATTCCCAATGTTGTCCTTATTCACTGGTTAGTGGTTATAATTTGCAACGCTTACTGAAGCTAGAAGGATCAAAATTATGCTCAAAGCTTCTTTCCTTCTCAATGATTCTGTAGGCACAGCCTGCTTCCGCCACCATCAGCTTATATGGCCTCAGGATGATCTCACCTGTCTGAGATCTGCATAGTTTATCTAATACTAATGTCCGGTCAGCAACCGAACGAAACTCATTTCTGTTACCATGCACCAAGTCAGCAGGGTCTAGACCTCACTTCTAAAAACATAAAAAGAAAATTTAAGTGTTGCCTGCAGTAAACAAGAAACCAGCAGTAAAACTGATTTTTGTAAAGAAAGATTTAAAGAAGTTAAGTAGCCCTCATGTTCTTCAGTTATGTAATGGGGATATATAACATGGAGGGATTAGTAGTGTATTAGTAGTGTTTTTACGATGGTGGAACATCCCCTAGTGGGCCAGGACCTCCTCATTTTCAAGGCTCCACGATCACACTCAGACACAACACACTCGGTAGGACTCCTCTGGTCGAGTGATCAGCCCGACACACAGATCTCTACCTGGCAACACACCACACACAAAAGAGACAGACATCAATGATCTCGGCAGGGTTCGAAACCGCAATAACAGCAAGCGAGCGGCCGCAAACCCACGACATACACCGCGCGACCCTGGGATCGTAAAATGTATCATTGTACCTGACACACACACACACACACACACACACACACACACATATATATATATATATATATATACGGTTTCATAATAACCAAGGAAGTAATTCAATAATTTTTGAAATAAGAAATAGATTGCCATATAACGCACGCATATTGTAAAGAAACACACATATTTACGCACATAAAAGAGAACATTCCAAAAACAAGAATTGGGAAAGTATATTGATTATTTTTTTTTACGTTTTGCTGACCGTGCTGTATCTCAGTATATTAATCTCGGTATTTAACCAAACTGATGCACAAAATTTGTTTCACAATAAGTTTTATTTCATGCATGAAATAAAACTTATTGTGAAACAAATTTTGTGCATCAAGTTGATTAAATACTGAGATAAATATATTGATTACTGTTTCCGAGGAATGAAAAAGTACTATATCTTGTGAGTTTCAGACTACATGCGAAACCCCTGTTTTATAAGTATACAAGAAAAATATTACATTTACTTACATAAGACTATCGCCCTAAACTACACGTTATTAAACGTAATAGTGTTACGAATAATTAGAGTCCAAGTCTAAATGTACTGAGACAAGAAAACGTTCTAAAGTATGATCAACTTGACGAACTCCAATTCAAATACCCATAAATTCACTCCACATGGGCCCTTTGTGCCCTCAATTCTTTTGCATTGTAAACAAAACCGTATTCTGTATTCTAACGGAGAATTTGATGTTCTTTTTTTTTTGAGATAATAAAAATATTAGACTTTTCCATGCTCAGCATCATTTAACTGACAAACTGCTGTCGATGAAACACAATCCAGACCATATGACACAATAATTACTGTCTCCTATTCAGGAGGCCTGTTTTAGTAACCAATTTCGGTAATGGCAGTTCACATTACCTCGCCATTAGAGACAAATATTCAACAGCTGGGCGATTTTCAATTACTTCACAAATGACGATTACCCTTGGCGCCTCACCACGTAAAGCTGCTCTAGTCGTATAGTAATACGGGTTACAGTAATGATGGCTCTTCTGGGTTCGAATATACGTTTGTTACTTGGGCATCAAGCTTTACTTGGCAGTTTACTGGCCGAATTTAATTATAATTCTTCGTGATAGAGTGACATGACATTCCACGCAAAACAAAGCAAAATAGCCGACTCATAACATCAATAACATAATGAGAAAATTCTCGACTATTACAGGTCACCGAGCATTGCTCATGTCCAACTCCATTGGTCGACATCGTCAGTAACTCATTTTGTAAGATAGTGAATTACAGGATGATGATGTCTAATGAGCTAGACAGAATGATGAAGGAAATGGTCGTAGCCAAACATACAGTCAGAGGATGCAATGGACATGAAGGCAAAATAACACAAAGCAATGCAATTTGTACAGACCACAACCCAACACAATTGTTTTATTATAAAAACAATAAATCCATTTTCTGTAAATTGCTAGATTTTGCGACCCGATCCGGTCATCATGTTCATCATCCAGCTTATAAAAATATCACACGCGGTATATCATATTAATCGCTTTAAAATCTATCAACTGCATTGTGTATTTTGTTTTGCCGTAGCTTCAACAATTATTACACAAAATATTTTGTGAATACTGGCGAGTTTCTCTCTGGAATAGGCTAAATTTCAGTCAGACATGAAAGGAGTCGCTGAGGTCTTAGCATCTTGACACCTGACAATTCATGAAAAGAAGTGTAGCCGAACATTTCTGTTACATTTTCTTATCCGACAAAACTATTGCTGCCTCTCAGTTACGGACGGTTTGAAGCTATTCATGTGCATTAGAATGATGGCCAAGTGTCCTTGCCTTCCGTCATAAATCTCACAATCACGGTCCATTCAAGGAAACTTCACTGAAGGGCAGAAGGCCATTGTTCCAGGAATATTTTGGTTTCGTATACTCTGTGAGCAACAGACAAAGGAAATTATGGCCTAGTTGGCTAATTCATCAAATGCATGGGAATGAAGTTAAGTGCTCATAATTTGCCATGGCATGCAGAAGCAGTAGCCCGACACCAATAAACCTTGAAGGAAAGATGACAAAAAGAGGTTTCCTTTCTGACAGATGGGAGTTCGAGGCTCTCATTCAAGTTAGAACTTTAACCGGGATGGGAAGTTCTGATAGATCAAGAAAGCGGTCCGAGTTCGTAGCATTCAGACGTATATCACAGTCAGCTGTCCTCACAGTAACGTGTACATAGTTCATAATTAGCAGACGAGGAAGGCGGATGTCTGCTGAGTTGCGCTAGTAAGCGGATCAATAGACAGTTCTGCTGGTTTATAAACATATCAGCTAATTCCTAATCAGTTAGATGGAATCCACAAGCAGAAAGGCACTGGTAATAAAAAAAAGTTCCGATGTAACCAACAAAAAACTTTATCAGATTCGCTAAACCCACCCGCATCCTGAAGAAGTCTCACGTAGTATACTGAGCTATACAGGGCACAAAACGTACAATGGGTGAGCGTGTACTCAAGCATGAGTGCCTCTTTAATAAAATGTTTAAGTTGGACCTATTCTGCCAGTGTTTCGTAAACAAAACACTGAGAGATATCTTCCGTTATGATTATGAAGGCTCATACTTTAGCGTTATGATGAATTTCCAGGACACGTTCCTTCTAGTTCCAGCTCCAGTCTGTTCATTAAAACAAATATAAAAAACACAGACATTTCATTTAATCCTCTAATCGACTCACCAACCCTACCAAAACACAGTGCTTGTGATATGTGCACATGTGTTCACAGATTCACTTTCCGCTAATATAAAATTAAATATCTTCAAACCGAAGCATCAGAACAACTGAAACTCCACAAATTTTCACGAAACGTCACGTAATACAAATATTGACGTTTTGCTGATCGTGCATCGCAGTCTATTTATCTCAGTATTTAACAAACTTGATGCACAAAATTTGTTTCACAATAAGTTTTATTTCATGTGCTCGAAACATGTAGAGGCATGAAATAAAACTTATTGTGAAACAAATTTTGTGCATCAAGTTTGTTAAATACTGAGGTAATACAAATAGTTTACTAAAGTTTCATATTTGTAGACCACAAAATGGCATGGTGACCGCCGAGATTTATTTGAAAGCATTAATGAAAATCACCACTGTTCCATAATAAACCGTCACAATTAACCCCGCAGCAATATGATCACACACAATGAGCTTATTTTTCACCGTCACGACACGTCACGACATTACACCTTTGCCCAGCCGCTCAACCATGATACTGCGTGTGAACATGCAGCTGTCGTTGTGAACCAAACAGGTAATGAGGGTAAATTTGAGCGAACAAGATCTGAAACAATTACTACTGACATCTAAGGGTTATTTTTCTGAATGTTTTCAGAAAGCTAGGAATAAGCTATACTTGTTTTCTTGTCGTAAAATCATGTTTCACTTCCATCCAGCGTCGCGGCGACGAATGCTTAGAACTATACATTCAATCACTATACATTCAATCCTCATATCTTTCACGAACCGAAGTTTAATTAAAGGCAGGAACAACTTTAACCCTTACCTTTACAACAACACTGCATGAAAGAAGGCCATCCTTTACCAACCTAAGATACCTGCAATGTATAATTGCGAACGCAATAAACGTAAAGCGTTCCCTGTCCATGCCATGAAGGTATATAAGGAGAGTAAAGATTTCGCTCCATTCTTTATTAACCTTGCCTCCGACGCTTTAGCCTCTGAAAATAATCCCGGTACCCACCGAGCAGGAGGCTGGGTGGGCACCAGAGCCGGTCCGGACGTTCTGGAGAAGAGACAATCCCCTTTTCCCTACCAGGATTCGAACCTCGGATAATCCAGCCAGTTGTTTAGTTTCTTAAGTTTCAAAAAAGAAACTCAGCCAAAGAAAAATGTGTACAAGATAAAAAACATCTATCTGCTAAGGTACGAAATGTGTTTAAACATTATGTGTCCACAGGTGATAAATATGCAGTGAGAAGTCGCTACAACTTTAAATGTGAATAACTTATTAAAGTAAAGTATCATAATATGTCAACGTATTCGCCCCACCAACGTAAGGCGTGACTCCATCTGAGTTCCGTCGCCGTAGAATTCACGAAGAGCACTTTCCACTGCCTCATTATTGTAAAGTCGGTAACATGGAATTCTGACTCGTCAGTATTCCAAAGTCAGTTCCTACACCCGTGCTGCATTCGAATTCGCCAATGTGTTAAGCTGGCCGGTAACAACAACGGCTACAACAACAACAACGACGACGACGACGACGAAAACAACAACAACACCGCCAATACCACCACCAGCACCACCATCATATCAATATGGTTGTCCTTGTCGATATGAGGAAAAGTATTTCGCCCATAAAAACCGTACCAAACTCTAAACTTCTTCGTTGCCACTGTACATTAACTTACTCCATAAACAACATCGACTGCATGACTATTGCACCATCTGTTGCATGTTATCCCTACTACAAAAATCACCTCCAACCTAAAAATAAAATATTTTATTACCACAAAGTTACGGGTTATAAATAACTTTCCCAGAAAATAGTTTTACAAGTTGACATCCTTAATAAGACAAATAAGTACTTACGCGCCTCCTTCTGTGAACTCGCAGCCTCTACAAAAATTGATCATTTATGCAAATAACTTCACTGCTACAGGCCACAGCCTCAATTAATTAGCAAAACTAATATAGAGTAATTTTAACTGTGAGACAGCCTGATATAATACCGAAACAGCGCATTCCTTCGAAGCAGTGGTAAATATCCAACTAGCATTATGCAACTGACATATTAAATTACTTTGTATCTTATTTTCCTGATAATAGCTGCACATTAAGCAGAAAAATGTTGTATTAAACAATCCAATATACAGACAGATTTGTGACTGACGGATATCGTATACATCTGCAATACCCACTAGTTACCAGTTCACAGGACAGACGCATCGTAATATGATATGTTCCTGGGTCAGAATATCATGCATAGAATTTGATAGTTTCCTCACAACCTCCAGGCTACTTCAGAAATATATTCCAAACATTCTATACACCCCTTTCCAAGTTCCTCCTTAATTCGACAGTAACAACCGTACACTTTGGGCGCACAATACCAGTGGGAGAACTGCGGGAAAGTGGTCGAACAACATCACTAATAAATAAGATAAAATATTAACTTTCTCGTATCATAATCGTTAAACTTCTGAAGAGCCTTGTCATACGGTGTAACAATTCGTAATGAATAAGGCAGACTGACGTAATACATGTAGACTTTTATCAACAGTCTATAGGCATCTTCTAATAAATTTTCGGGGCAAATATATTTCAGTTTTACTGCGGGCTGAAAAGTTCTACTGGGAAAGTTTTGAAACAATCTCAAAATTATTAAAGGATTTCATTTCCCCATTTACTCCTTTTTGTTCATCCTATCTTCCCAAATCCCAGGGGATGCCATTAAAAAGAGTTCTTCATTTAATCCTGGTCCCTATTTCTGGACGGGAATAATTATCCATATTTTACCGGACTCAAACCAAAAGGATACCTGCAATATTATTTCCTACGAGTGTAATTAAAAGCAACGTTCCGAGTCGTTTCAATAGCTTCCAGCAGTTTATGAAATTAACATATTATTTCGGTTTTAATAATTAAAAAGATAAAATATTTGAAACTACTTTCAAACTGAGAAGTGAAAGCCACTGATAATACAGATAACCAGCGAAAGCAAAATGTGGGCAAATTGGAAGGTAAAGGATAGTTACAGTTTGTGCTGTACCGTACGTTGTAGCGCAGATCATAAAGCTGCACACTGCTCTGCTTTAAACTTACGGAAGTCTATAGAGCTGCAATGCCATTCCGACTATCACGTTTCCTGGACCGTGCATCGTGATATACCTACTTAATAAAGACCAACAAGATGCACTTTTCTTTCTTGATTTACTCTAATAGTCTTTCCTCTACATGTTTCGAAGAGATTAATTATTCATCATCAGGAGGCAGTTACGGTATATGCAGCATATGGTATTTACCGTGCATCTGCGTCGACTAACTGCTAACACGATCCGTTCCACTCTGATCATGTTAGCAGCTAGCATTCCGTGCCAAGGAGATAGAACTACAGCTGTTACGGCACAAAGCGTCATGGCCGAAGTGACAGAAATGTAATTAAGGAGATTTTGTAGTGAAAGTTCCTATTATTCTTCCATTGATTTGCTTCAAGAAAGCTCCAATACAGGAAATTAACTATTTACTGCAACCGCATTCTTCGTCTTCACCTCCTTCTTAAGTTTTGTTATGGAACAAACCACGTGGCCTATTACAGTTCAGAATTGCCCTCAGGAAACATGAACAAAACCACGATGTATATGCGTTATTCATAGAATTACAAAACAGTGCATCTACACATCACACATATCGGAACAAAAAGTGTATGTGTGTAATTCATAGTAAAGTAAAATAGCATACAGGACTAGACCCAGCCCATCTAAGTGAACGTGTCCATAGTACATGGCACATATTAAGGTCGTAGATGCAAATTATGGAGCCGAAAGGCAAAGGAAAAGGGTATTATTATTATTATTATTATTTTTACCACCATTAATATTACCCTATTACTTCGAATTTAAAACATTTTTCCAAACTGAAAATTAGGATGTCTTGAATCGGATGTACTGTACTGTAATGTACTACTCTGCGACGGTCCGATCCCTCATCTAGAGGAGTCCTACTGAGTGTGTATGTGTATGTGTGATCAGGTACAACAGTAACCCTCTATACCCACCATGAGTAGGCAGAAGAGGTAAGACTCAGAAAGAAGACAGACTTAAATTCGAGGTGTTATTTTTCCACTCTTTGATAGTTTCGAACACACAATTTTCCTTGAAGAACAAGTGGCATGGCTAAAAGAGTAGCAATTTTTTTCGGACACTGAAATATACTTGCTTGCACTTTTTTCCCCCCTGAAAATGCCTTCTCAAAATGGGGCACGTCTTAAATAAGAGGTCCTCTTAAATTCGAAGTACTACAGTATTATTATTATTATTATTATTATTATTACATTCAATATATGTCCATTTATTAAGATGTGCTCTATTTAAAGGGCCCCCCAAATGAACATGTTTCTTTCCTCGTTTATGCTTGAGGACAGGAACAGAGGTTGTCTCCGAAATGTCTTACTAATGAAATGTGACATTTTAATCAGAAAATGGACATGATCCAATTTGAGTGCCATAGCAAGAATACTATTCACATAATCCACAAAAACGTGCACGTTCTATATAAATGACAAACAATACCGTACATTTTTACCATATGCCCGTAAACAGCGTATACAAATAATCCACAGACTATAGTGAACAGGCCTAATTCTACACACATATCTTGCATTCGCGACACACGATTGCGGACACACACACTTGTGTGTGTGTGTGTGTGTGTGTATATATATATATATATATATATGCGCGCGCACACACGCACACACACACGACTGTATACTTATAATTCGGGAATCTGAAGCTTTGATAAATACAAAGTTTTTTTTTACTTTGCTTTTTTTGTACTTCAGATGCCGGACTGCTGACTAGAAGTCAGTACTCGGAAGGTCCTGCGACCGGCCACGGCGACACAGGTTTTTCTTGGTTTCCTTGTGCCTAAAAGCAAATGCTGAGATGGTTCCCAAGATTCCAAGTTGCCACTACATGCTTCTCATGTAGCCCTCCTGACTTAAATGTATTAGTAACAAATTTCATATTTTGTTTATATGTAAAATAACTATTGTCACCGGGTGACAACCCAATTGCAGTAAATAATAATAATAATAATAATAACTATTATTATTATTATTATTATTATTATTATTATAAAGTAACTAAACTAAACTTCCACATTTCCTAGAACAAATCCGCACCGCGATATTCATTCCTACTTTATCACATCTGTCCCCGTATACAGCTTAGAATGTCTACACGTAACGATAAGTGGGAGTAAGACGAACAGGAGCTACAGACAGACAGACAGGAACACGATGGTTTCGGTTTCCTTCACGCCAACAACCAGTTACACACTCTGATTTGAACAAATATTATTTTATTTATTCACGATAGGGACGAACGACACAGTTGTCATAAACATTAGGGATGACCATGACAACACTGTAAATGTTATTTCGCGTAATATTGTGACAGCAGGCGTAGTGCCACGTGTAAGGCTGTAGTTTTGCTCACCAACATTGTTTGTAGAATTCGTCCCGTTGTGGCACATCATATTAAAGATTGATAAAACTGTACCGTCAAACACAACAAATATTATTAGTTACGTCAACTAATAATATTTGTTGTGGTTGACGGTACAAATGTATCAGTTTTTAATATTGTTTCCTCCTTTCAAATCGTCCTTCACGCAGGAGAGACCTTCTACTTCGAAAGGGCTCGTATTTTTTTTTTCGTTTCACTTAGTTTTAAGTAGGTAAGTCTTGTCTGCCATATTTCCTCACGGTATTACTAACACGTGCCGATCCCAGTGGCCGCTCGCTTGCTGGGATTGTGGGTTCGAATCCCGGAGAGGGCATTGAAGTTCGTCTCTTCTGAGTGTTGTGTGTTATCCGGTAGAGGTCTCTGCGTCGGGCTGATCTCTCGTCTAGAGGGGTACTAGCGAATGTGACGTATTCCACGGGTGTGATCGCGAAGCCCCGTAATGGGAGGCCGTGACACGGAATCGGGTCGAAGCGCCACATGTAAAATTACTACAACGTGGATTCATTATCGTATGAGTTTCCAGAAGTACGTGAATTAATCGCGTGTCTATCCCACAGTCACTCGCCTCGATTCTAAAACTAATTAGCAAGTTTTCAAATTGTGGTCTTCTGGGGTAAGACACCGTGCCTTACGACATGTGGGTAACGCTTACCAGACTGTGCGATGTCATAACCCAAAAGACAACACGAATCTTCCACTACCTTCGCAACCCCAAAACTAAAAACTTTTCCAGTTTTTGTAAATTTGCTTTAAATTTCATATCTTCACTGATGCGCCCGTATTTCTAATTGTGGTAAAAAAACTGTTTCCCCTGGGCCTACTCACGCATCATGCCACGGGCACGTATGGAGTGGGTAGGTATACCCTCACAAGTTCTTGATCTCGACACTAGGTGGATGTGCGTCTTCAGTTTTACGTCCCGGCCGCTTTGCCCATTTGCAGGTGGGTGGCGCTTACAGCCTGTATGGACAATGCAGAAAATAAAAATATACCTTGTACCTGCCGGGAATAGAACACCCATTACTCGTTTGTACACCATACCACCTAGTCATAATAACAAACGAAGTTTGCTAGCCCGGCTCATGAACGTTACCGTCAGCAACATCAAGAGGAATGAGGAAACGTAGCACGGGTTCGTAGACCTATTATTTATACCCTTCACCTCATTTCAGAGTTATGGCCTTTCTTATATCTTCGTTTCCATCTGTCTCATTCTTCCTTTCCTTATTCCTGTGTGTTACATAACATACAGAAAAATGCCGCGATCCAAAAGAACAGGCAGCATATCGCAGATACATGACACTCTCCCCTAGCAATTTGTCACTCACGAACATGCAGAACTCGGCACAGAGTTCCCTCATTCTCCGTCGGACGGATCACCAGTAATGAGACGCTCCTCCGATGCACATCGACTGCCAATGAACGACCAACCCGCCCACCCACCCGTTTCTTTTCAATTCCGGCATGTCTTTTCAAGTTCGACCGATCAATCGATCGATAGATCGATCGAAGGAAATGTACTGAATACTCTTTTGAGGGTTTCTAGTCTTTTGAGATTTTAACGAGACAGCTGGGCAGGCAAAGGATATGAGGGGAGAAGGACGTATCTGTGTTCATATTAGGAACTCAGGAACCTGAAAAGAGCTAGGATTCTAGATATTTGAAAGGTTATTATAGGGGCGTAGAGCACCTGGGTCAAAAGCGACAGCCGGTATGGTACAAGATTCGATAGAACTTGGTTTTACTCGAAAACTTGCAACGTTCAGCGTCGTTCTAAATTAAAACACTGTGGAAGTTCTCACAGTGTTGTGAGAAAACGTACCAAGAATATCCAATCAGAAGTCCATAAATCTAGGCTCATAATCGCAGTGTTCTCCTTTGTATTTGGTGTAATTACACTGCAGTTTAAGTAGAAGGGGAAACTCTGCCACCTTCTTTTCTAAGAGAAACGTAGACAGCTAAGAAAGAAAGAAAGAAAGAAAGACGAAACATAACACAAAGAGGAAAGGGAGATAAATAAAAGAATGGAAATAGACAAAAGATAATAACAATTAAATAAGCGGAAAGAGGAAGTATGAAACAAAAAAAATACAAAGAAGCAATGAAGAAAGAGAAAGCAAGAAAGAAGAAGCGTATATTTCAGACTTGTGTGCGCCTTTATGTACTCACACCGACACGCAGCAAAATATGGGCGATACCGCTGGCCTATGCAGCTGACAGACGCATTAAGAAATGACATTTCTACAAATTTCATTTCATCACAGCCGCGCATTAGCACAAGTACGAAACTAAGAATGGCTGTCTCACTCTGTAGGCATTTTTAATGATTACAACCATTAGAACTATAAATTACCGCAAACATTATGCCTCTCATTTCACAAATTATAACTAATTCCGTCTGATACGGTGATATGGTGACATTTACGAGTATTAGTAATTTTCGATCGATGAGACGCGCAGTACTATCTGCATAAGCACACAATAACTAAGCAAATATACGGATTAAATGTTTTAGAATATATGCTAATTTACAGTTCACGGAACTGATATTGAAGGGGATTATACTCTGTCAGAGTCAGAAGAAATGATATGATTTCTTGCAGTACAAACAAGTAACCCAAGACAGACCGGTTATTCGGACAGAATAGGTAGAACGATGAATTAAAACATTCTTTGGTGTTAATGGAAGAATTTGTAGAAATGAAACACAACTCCGCTTCTGGGATTAGAAAATGGGACCGTTAAGTTTTCTCGAAACGTCGGTAAAGAATTACCACTATATGCTGCGTAATATCCCAGAGGAGCGCAGTTCTCTACTTCGAGGCGGAAGCGTGAAATCACGCATAAAATTTAGCAGATTACAAAGAATGGGAAGAGTGAAAAAACTATATACGAGAGGGTTGTTTTGGTGGCGTGTGATGAAATGGAATGAGGAAGGGAAAAGTATGTTTGATGATGCTGATGATGAGGGTAGAGGTGGCGGCACGATGTTGGCCGCGTGGTGTTGGGTGGAGGTGGTGGGGATAGTGGTGGTGGTGGTGATGACAGCGATGATGGTGATGGCGGCGGCGGCGGCGGCGGTGGTGGTGGTGTGGTGGTGGTGGTGGTCGTCGTCGTCGTCGTCGTCGTGGTTGTGGTGGTGGTGATGGTGGTCGTGGTTGTGGTTGCGGTGGTGGTTGCCGCGGTGGGAACAGAGAATTGCCAGTAATTGAAGAAGAAATATATTCATGCAATATGCAGCTACCTGCAACTTAAAAAAAAACCAAAGCTGGTTTATATACTACACCGAAAATCAACGGGCAAATCTCAATTTCGTTTCAATACTTTTTTGATTAAATAAATCAGAATAATTTCGATTCTCGCACTGTCATGCGAGACGCATACAAATCAATCGAACTACGATAGGCAGCAATGAGACTAATCTAATTTTTATACGGTAACGTATTTGTGAAAACGAAGGGGTGTTTTAATACGTTCAGTCAATGATACTATCCTACACCCAGAAGCCCCCAGTACGTAAGAGCCGTTTTCTCATTTGGTAAAACAAAAGCATCTGGCTGAATTCTTGCACTGTTTGGGTTCCTGTCCATGTTGCCGATGGGCAGCGAAATATTGGATTTGTTTGGCTAAGTCTGTTGGATGTCGCCATGGCAACCCGATGGCACACTGTCATCAAGTGTAGTTAGAATGCAGATAACCGCCCGCCCCGGACAGAGACACTAACCGCACACGAAGAGCCGGAATATTGATCTATTACACGTGACATTCTTTGAAAACGACTTTTGAACCCTACCTTATGATACCCGTCTCCCGTGTAGACTCACAGTAAGGTATTCTACGTTAGAAAACCTTGTCGTACTACGCAAAGGTAAAAGGTAAAGGACACCCTAGAACAAGCCACGAAGGCCCAGATGGGGAGTAGAAGTATAATTCTACTCTTTCTTTAATCTCGACGCTAGATGGGAGTGGGTGGTCAATGCCACGCCCCGGTCGCTCTACCTCCGGAAAGAGACCCGATACCAATAGTACAGGGCCGGTCTGGATGGGTGCGGAAAATCTCGTCCTTATCGGGATTCGATACTCGGACCGTCCAACTCGAAGCAAGTAGCTATACCGAATGAGCTATCCCGGTACTGTTGCAGCCAGGAATATTAGTGAATGCAAACTTCCGTGTAGATTAAACTATCTTCTAAATTATGACGCTGTTGTTTAGTCATGTACGTTATGGAATATAAATAAGTGTAGACTCATGTTAAGGTCCTGTGAATTATGGCATCGTTTTGTAACGAGGAATGCTATTGAAAGCAAACTTGTGTGTGGTTTCATGTTGCGGCTTGGAGGGTCATGACCCTGACAGGTCATCCCACTGCCAGACCAAACGGTGTCTTAACCACAACATCACAACATTTATCTTCACCGCCTTTAAGACTAAAACGTACTATGCATGTGCGCACATCTCGGTCTTCAATTCCTGTGCCCACAAATCACTTCACAGTCCAAAATCGGGCCAAGTCAAATAATTTGAAATGCATGAGATGAGTATTTGAGAAATATGTTCTTACTAGCTAGAAAAATGTCTGATTGTATAGACGGAAAATAACTATCAACAAATTTCTGGCTACTAGTCAACCGTTGCCACTCTTTGTATCATTTCTGGAGCCCGTTTGTGGCAAAATAATGCAGCGTAATGTGGACAGCAGTTGATAATGCGAAACTTCGCTTTCCCAAAGTATCAAACTTCAGAAAGCTAATCTGATGTTCGTGTGACAGTGTATCCTTAATATGAAATGACGTGTGAGACCAACTGGATGCAACAAATTATGGTTTATTAATAATCCGTTAGTTCAAGATGTTTCAGGCATCATTATGCCCATCTTCAGGAGCGCAGGCCGTATGTTACTGCATATGGCTTTCAGCACTGGATGAGCTGGCTGATGTCCTCGTATAGGACTCAATATTCTAGATGTTTAACTACTTTAACGCTTTGTTTAAAAAATAACCAACACGATGTCACTTGTGGACTATCCTTTATTTTCATGGGTAGTCGTCATTCATTCTCTACATGTTTCGAGCTTTCGGGAAGCTCATCATCAGGAGATCATTTTT
>Ga0123352_10002162_pt1 | contig 27160 bp, 22 predicted proteins | sample TergutLab28metaG_FD_89700 | JGI IMG/M metagenome (GOLD analysis project Ga0123352, IMG submission 89700) | Labiotermes labralis P1 segment gut microbial communities from Petit-Saut dam, French Guiana - Lab288 P1 | ecosystem: Host-associated > Arthropoda: Insects > Digestive system > Gut ... | reverse complement strand
CCGCCATATTCAGCTGTCCCTCACTATATACACAATACAGCTACACTGTACATAAACTGTACTGTACCGCCATGTTCAGCTGTCCCTCACTACATACACAATACAGCTACACTGTACATAAACTTTAGTGTACCAGCATATTCAGCTCTCCCTCACCATATACACATTACAGCTACACTGTACATAAACTGTACTGTACCGCCATATTCAGCTGTCCCTCACTACATACATTATACAAGTACACTGTAAATAAACTTTACTGTGCCGCAATATTCAGCTATCCCTCACAACATACACGATTCTCTTACACTGTACATAAACGGTACTGTACAGCCATGTTTATTTTTCAATCACTACATACACAATACAGCTACACTGTACATAAACTGTACTGTACCGCCATGTTCAGCTGTCCCTCACTACATACACAATACAGCTACACTGTACATAAACTGTAGTTTACCGCCATATTCAGCTGTCCCTCACTTCATACACAATACAGCTACACTGTACAAAAATTTTACACTAAAATCATATTCAAATATCCCTTACTATATACACAATACACATACAATGTGTATGAATTCTACTCTACCGCCATCTTCAGCTGTCCCTCACTACAAGAACAATACAGATATATTGTTCATAAACTGTACTGTACTGACATGTTTATTTGTCACTTCACTACATATACAATACAGCTACATTGCACATAACTCTATTCTACCCCAATTTTCAAATGTCCCTTTGTAAATACACAACACAGCTACACCGTATATAAACTGTACTGTACCACCATGTTCAGCTGTCCTTCACTTGATGAACAATATAGCTACTCTGTACATAAACTGCCTGTGCGAATTTTTGTGTGTGTGTGTGTGTGATATTTGTGTTTGTGTGTGTGTGGGTGTCGATGTATGCGTAGTGAAATACTGTGCCTGTGTTTGTGTGTGTGTGTTTGTTTGTGGGTGTGGGTGTTTGTGTATGTGTGGGTGTGCGTTTGTGTGGTTTTGAGGGTTTGTGTGAGTGTGTCTGTGTGTAAATATGTTTGTGTGTGCGTGTGTTTGTGTGTGTCTGAGTAGGTGTGTGTGTGTTATGTGTGGGTGTGTGTGTATTTGAGTGTGATTTTCTGTGTTTGGGAGTTCGTGCGTTTTTTTTCTAGGGTCGCTAATAATTTCCGCAGAACAGCGCGCTGTATTTGTGATGGGACCTTAGGGGAAATATCGACAGAAAGACGTAGAAATTTATATGACCCTGACCTTGTCATTTGGTGCAGCACAGCAGCCAGGATGACACTTATTGAATTGGCAGGAAATATGCGATTGAGAAATGAATTTTACACCCAAAATTTGTAGTTTGCAAAACCAGAATTGAATAGCGATTTTGCGAGATCTAGACTTTGATAATGAAGGAACAGCAGTAAGACGATTTGAACTTTTGCTTTATAATTTTAAATTTCAGATCAGAAATTTACATGTTTTTGCTTAGTCACTTCAAGTCTCACTGCATATAATGCACAGAGCATCAATTGTTATATTTCTTAAAATATATGCAAAATTTTTCTTATTTTTACGAAGTCACTTCGACCTAACTTCTGTCACTTGGCACCGTGCTGCTGCTGCTGCTGCTGCTGCTGCTGAACGTCCATAATGTAGTCACTTTTCGAAATGTGTAGAAGCGACAGTAAATCAAAATCCGTAAATATTCAACGTGTCATGACAGTAAACACATGCCAAAATGGCGGCTTTGGATCGATGCCACAATTTGGACTGACTGATCTAAGGGATAAGACAGAAAGTGACGTCAGAACTCCGTTCTGTAGGTTGGCATGAAATGGAGAATAAATGTTTGTGGCGAAACATACATAACCGAGTTCTGTGTGTTTGCATTAATGGAATGTGAAATGTAGAATAAATGTTGGTGGAGAAAAGTTAAAAAATTAAAAAAAGCTCTCGTTTTCTAAAGTAAATCTTTCAAAGTCTTTCACTTTCAGTCCAGATATTAACTGTAGTTATTACAAACACAGGTGGTGTAGTTTATATCTATTTTTAGGACCAGTGACTTTGGTTTGTTTAGGGCAACATTGTCTCTTGATTACATTATTGGAGACAAATACTCCAGTCTATATATTTATAAATCCAAATATTCGGAACTGCGTCCTGACGTAATTATCCATCTTCTTACAATTTCTACTGTAACAAGCGGTTCCCACAAATCACAATCGGAACAAGTAACTATCCAGTAGGATTCCCCCACTGTCCTGCTGCTCGGCCGGTTACTGTCAGCTCAGACTCTGTGTGCCTGTCATTAACTGATGTCGACTGCTTTATGGAACAAAACACTGCTTCAGTAACTGTACACATTTTATGACTCCCAAAATCATTAATTCTGTATTAAACTAAATGTTCAAACTTATTACGCACTTAGAGGTATTTATGGTATTTGAAATATCTTAGGACTAAATATACAATTTATATTGTTAATGGACTGCAGTGTTAATGATGGTCTTATGAGGCTGAATCGATAAGCAATCCGGGTTCAACAGTAAACTGTGTGGGCAATATGCTTTGGTTTGTGATGTTCCAGCACGTGGTGCTGTATTGTATTGTCAGATGGTACAATGGGACAGGAAGGAACTGGCTCAAGGGAGGTCTTCATGTATTGTAGGTAGGGAAAGTAATGAGTGTGTGAATAATTGTACAGCGGAGTGAGAGCAATCACCGATAAATGCACAGAGAATTAGAGCAATATGGCACAAGAACAATGAAGGAGGACCTGAAAAACATATTAAAAATTGCTGTAAGCATTGTGTAAAACTGAACACAATTGGTGCACCCGGTTTACTGCAGTCAGTTGACAGCACAATTAGACTGCACAGGTACACACATTTACTGTCACGTCATGTCATTAGTTTAAATGGCAAGGTTAATATTCTTGTGACATATTAACATTTAGAGTTGGTAATATTGAAATAAAGATGTGTCCAAATGAGAAATGATGAAGACGAAAATATATGTCTGAATGGCAATATTTATGTATATTACATCCCGCACTTATGCTGTGAATTATGATCGCTCTCAGTAAACTTGGTCATAAATGTTACAAATCTTCTAGTTTTAAACAATATTACTCACACCAGCATTAATTAATAAAGTCTCTGTGACACATTATGTAGCGATTTAACTGTAATGTCTTACACAATGCATTATTTAGATATTCACTGTGATGTATGCTGCTGTTTTGTCACGTGTTTCTTCCTTTGCATCCCGTTATCCCTGTTGATGGCTCAGCTGAGCCGAAATATATGACAGAATGTACTGTGAAATAAAATGCAATAAAATGACTGCAATTGCCTTCATCTTTACTTATTTAAATAAACACCTGCACAACATCAGAACCGCAAGATATCACGTGTGGGCAGCAAAGTCAGTTCTGTTGTCATGTTAAGATTTTGGATACAGTGCAGTGTGTTGGAAATATAAAATTATTTGTGTAGTGGACAAACTGATGTACTAAAAGTATAATAACAAAATGAAATAGAATATATATTTCGTCTGTCACAACTAATTTTAATTTTATTTTTTCCAATGATGACACATTGGTTTGTGCTAAACTAGACCACAATGAAGCGAAATATTTAAAAAAAATTTAAAAACCTGGTTAATATAATATAATTTGCAAATATCATGTATCTCATAAAAATTATTAGTGGTCTATAAAGTTGATACCAGCTGTTGTTATGTTATGTGTAGTAACTTTTGAATTCCATGTTATGAGAACAGTACAATACAGTAAAGTACAGTACAGTACAGTAATATAGAGCACATTATAGTAGAGTAGAGAACATTAGAGGACAATTGAGTAAAGTAAATTACTTTACAATACAGAGCACTACAGAAAAGTACAGTACAGTGCAGTAAATTGCAGTAAAGCACAGTACAGTAGAGTGCAGTACAGTACAGTACAGTACAATAGAGTATGGTAGAGTACAGTGGAGTAGAGTGCAGAAAAGTACAGTACATTAAAATAGAGTGAGTTAATGTAGAGGAAAGTGGAGTAAAGTAAATTAAAGTACAGCAGATTAGAGCAGAATACAGTACAGTACAGTAGAGTACAATTCTTTATAATAGAGTAGATTAGAGAAGAGTAAAGTAGAGTAGAGTACAGTATAATTCAGTAGAGTAAAGTACAGTAAAGTACAATAGAATACAGTAAAGTATAGTAGAATAGAGTACAGTAGAGTACAGTGAAGTACAGTATATTACAGTAAATTATAATAGAGTAGAGTAGAGTAGATTAAGTAAAGTAAAATACAATATTGCACATTAGAGTTCATTACAGTGTATTAGAGTACAGTACATTAGGTAGTGTAGAGTAGAGTACAGTAAAATAGAATAGAGTAGATTACAATAGAGTAGAGTTGATTCTAAGAAATTCCATTAGAGTACTGTGCAGTGGAGAATAGTACAATGCAGTAGGTTAGAATACAGTATATAACATTACAGTAAACGAGAATAAAACAGAGTAGAATAGAGTACAGTACAGTAGAGTAGAATATAGAAGAGTACAATAGTTTACGGTAGATTATAGCACATTAAAGGATATTAGAGTAGAGCAAAGTGTATTAAAGTACAATATATTCCAACAGATTACAGTACAGAACAGTGGAGTACATTAGGGTGCATTACAGTAAAATATATTACAGTAGTGTGCAGTAAAGTAAAATAGAGTACAGTAGAGTAGATTAAAGTTGAGTAGAGTACTTTAGAATACAATAAAGTACAGTAGATTACAGTGCAGTACAGTACAGTACAGTAGAGTACAGTAGAGTAAAGTAGAGTACAATCGAGTAGAATTCATAAGGTTACAGTACAATAGACTAAAGTGCAGTACAGTAAAAGACATTAGAGTACAGTGCAATAAATTAGAATAGATTACAGTAGATTCCAGTAAGGTAGAGTACAGTACTGTATATTAATTTAGAGTGAATTTCGGGACAACACAGTAAATAGAGAATATTATATTAAGGTACAGTAGCGTACAGTACAATATAGTACACTACAGTAGTGTAAAGTACAATGCAGTAGAGTACAGTGAAGTATTTTTCATTAGAATACACAAGATTACAGTGCACTAGAATACAATTCAGTAGATTACAGTACAGTACATTAGAGTACAGTAGAATGAAATACAATACAATAGAGGTCAATAGAGTACAGTCGAATAAAATACAATGTGTTAGAGTACATTAGATTTGAGTACAGTGCAGTAGAGTAAGTACAGAACAGTACATTAGAGTACAATACCGTACAGTACAGTACATTAGAGTCCATTGCAGAAGAATAGACTACAGTAGAGTGCAAAACAGTAAAGAGCAATTCAGTTGAGCGCAGTGTTGTACAATAAAATAGAGTAGCGTACAGTAGAGTACAATAGAGTACAGTAGAGTACATTAGAGTGTAGTACAATAGAGTACAGTACAACAAATTAGAATACAGTACAGTAGTGTACAGTAGAGTACCGTACATTAGATTAGAGTACAGTAATGTACAATATAGTAGATTACATTACACTAAATTACTGTAGAGCAGAGTACAATAAAATATAATGAAGTAAAATAGAGTAAAGTACAATATATTACAGTAAGGTACAATATAGTACAGTAGAGTACAATTCAGTGAAGTATAGAACAGTACAGTTCAGAAGAGAACAGTACAGTAGAGTACAGAAAAATAAAGTACAATACAGTATAGTACATTACAATGTAATAAATACAGTTCAGTAGATTAGATCACAATAGTGTGCAGTAGAATAAATTAAAATAAATTAGAGTGCAGTACAGTATATTAGAATATTCTATAGTGCATTACAATACAGGGCAGTATATTTCGGTAGAGTAGAGTAGATTAAAAAAGTAAATTACAGTACTGTGGATTAACCTTTATCCGACGAACGCACCAGATCCTTTTAAATCGGCATCTTACGAACGCACCAAACCGCTGGCCATTTAAATGCCACGCACACTCATGTAGCGGCTTAGAATAATAGCCCCACTCGTTTTCTCCACATTATATAGTGTTTTGTGGTCAGGTTCACGCTCCGGGCAATTTACCCAATAACGTACATATGCGCCTCATGCATACCAAATTTTTGGTCAGTATGTATTATTCGAAACAGTAGTATGTTTGCTTTTATGCCAAACAACTGACTCCTTTCATTTCCTTCTCACCATGCCAATTCATTCGAAGTGCATCGACGACGAATTCCAACCCGACTAAGCCTCAAAGCGTGATCACCCTGAAATGCGTTGCTGTTATAGGAATTCTGTTTGTGACGTCGTGCTTCATATAACAATTTGCTTGCTGTGTACTCCGCTCTGAACTAAAAATTGTTTATTTTGCGACCTTTCCCTCTATAATCGCAACAGAGACGCACATTATGTTTGCGGGAGTTGAATATATTACTGCTAAAAGGAACTAAGCACCAACTGTCTGCATATGATAAAATGCTAATATTATATTGGATCTCTATGTCAGTCTTCATTTCATTTCGGTTTCTGGTCCATTACAGAAGCACGGTTTGAAAAATAAATAAACAGGACGCCTAAACTTGACCACACCAATAAATTTAGGCAATTAATGGCTATATTGTGAAGTCATGGTTTTCCCATGCCCTACTCGTATATTGAACTTGAGAAACCACACTCTGGCCATCTCCACTGGATTATTATTCCAATTGCAGTTACATATATGCGAATAAATAGACCGGTCTCTAAATAGTCAGGCATACTATGACATTTCACTGCATTAATTCTTGGCCGGACTGAATATTCTTTTGTCAGCAGCATGGGCTACGTAGATAAGGGAGATAGAATGGCAAATTCCTATTCTATCAACCGTCGCAAATGGAAATGAACAAAGAAACACTTCTTCAGTCTGTTTGACCTGCCCATTCGGAATAGCTACATCCTTTTTTCCTCACTGGGGGTAAGAAAATTTCGAATAGCGATTTTCAGAATATCCTACTGGGGAAATTACTGGCACACGCTGGACATGACAGAAATGTGCAAAGGCCAATAGGAAGATCACCTGCTGCTGCCACTCAAGACGTTAGATTTGAAGAACGTGGTAAGGAACTTTGGCCTATTCCGTCTGCACGCGAAGAAGATTTCATGTGTGTGCGGAAAAGGGTGACACCAGAAATGTTTCAGTGATATGCGAAAGGTGTGATGTAGCTCTTTGTTGTGACAGAAGATGCTTTGTGGACTGCCAAAATAAGGCAGATCACTGAAACATTTCAGGCTGTTCAAACGGATCTCCTTACCTAAAACTGTGGCCTCAGCTGGAAATGTAAGGAAAAGAAATTTAAAATTTAAAAAATACGTTTTTAGGCAATAGAATTTTATATAATTTTCGGAGAACCGCTGAAATATCTGTTTTAGTTATTCTTCCCTTGACGGACTGAGGAAATATCATATAGAGACTCTCGATTCCTCCGAGTGAATAATAAACTCGAAATGTTAGCGAAGGTGAGTAGACTAGAACAGCATTCAACAAAAGGTTGGCAATTCTTTGTTCGTGACAACGACGCAGTCAAAATGTCGCGTGTGAACTGCGAGAGATGTGAAGAAAAAAGTAGTTAGCGAAGTTTTGAGAAAGTATGGAGAGTTTGTGAAGTAAGATGATTTATCTGACACTGTCACGCCAAGGCATAACTCCACAAATCTTGTAGCAGAAATTTACTGTGCGTAAATCGGGCCCGAAACAGAAATATAAGTAAAATAATTTGAGAATTATAAAACATTTAAATTAACTTCTGTATCTCGGAACTAAACATTTCTAATTAATCTTTTTTGAACGGAAATAGCTCTAATTTATTCGCAGGACAGTGCATATTACTTCATTATTTCATTATCTCCATTTCATTATATGTAAACGCATATTGTCAAACACGCGGAAAGATTAAAAGGGCCGTCGCGGAGAAAATTCGTGGGTTGAGCACGAAGAATAAATTAAAATTCCGTACGATAAAGGTTAAAGTAGTTTTCAGTAGAGTATACTAGAGTGGAGTACAGTAAGGTACAGCGTAGTACAGCAAATTTAAGTACAGTAGTGTAGATTACAGTACACTGCATTACAGTAAATTAGAGTTCAATAAAATAGAGTACAGTATAGAAGAGTGCATTAAATTTCAGTATACTACAATAGAGTACAGTACAGTAGATTTCAGTACAGTCCCGAAAAGTAGAATAGAGTGCAGTAGAGTACAGTACAGTGCAGTATAGTAGAGTATAGAAGAGTACAGTACAGTAAATAAAAATGAAGTACAGTTAAATATAATAGAGTAAAATACAATGAAGTATATTATAGTAAAGTACAATGCAGTAAATTGTACTAGACTAAGGTACAGTACATAAAAGTAAAATACACTAAAACGCAGTACAAGACAGTGCAGTACAGTACAGTAGAGATCAATACATTAGAGTACGGGGCAGTAGGGTACAGCACAACAAAATATATTTCAGTAAAATACAGTACAGTACAGCAGAATAAAAGGCAATATCGCACAATATAGTACAGTACAGTATATAATAATAGAGTTCAGTAGAATAAAAAACAGTAGAGTAATGTACAATGCACTACAATAACGTACAGTAAAATGGGGCGCAACACAGTAAAATAGAATGCATTAAAGTAAAGTACAGTAGAGTAAAATACGGTGAAGTACATTACAGTATATTACTTTAGAGTACCGTACAATAGAATACAATAGAGTAGAGTAAAGTAGAGTAGAGTTCAATGCAGTAAAGTAGATTTCATTTAAGTAAAGTAAATACATTACTGTGCAGTAAAGTGAAGTACACAACAGTACAGAACAGTGCAGTAGAGTACAGTTAAGTACTGTAGAGTACAGTAGAGTAAAGTACGTTACAGTACCGTATAATACAGAAAGTACATTACAGTACAGTACAATACAGTATCCTACCGTACAATAGAGTACAGTACGGTAGAGTAGAGTAGAGTGCAGTAGAGTTCAGTACCATAAAGTAGAGTACAAAAGAGTACCTTAGAATAAATTAGAGTAGAATGAGTGCAGTACGTTACATTATATTTCAGTAAGTAGAGTTCAATACCCTACAGTAGACTACAGTAGAGTAGAGTGCACTAGAGCACAGTAAATTTGAATAAGCACAGTAGAGTAAATTAGAGTAAAATACAATAAAACACAGCACAGTACAATACAATAGAATACAGTAGAGTACAGTAAAGTACAGTAAAATACAGTAGAGTACTAAAAAATCCAGTAGTGTATAGTAGAGTACAGTACAGAAGTGTAAAATACAATAGAGTAAAATAAAATAGAATAAAGTAAAATACAGTTCATTAAATTACAGAAGTGATGAGTAGAATAGAATATAGTACAGTACAGCACTGTAAAATACAATAAAGTACAGTACATTACAATAAGATAAAACACAGAACAGTAGAGTACCATAAAATAGAGTACACTAGAGTAAAATAAAATGCGTTACAATATAGAACAGTAGAGAAGATTTCAGTAAAGTACACTACATTACAATAGAGTATAGTATAATATATTACAATAGAGTGCAGTAGAATACAGTACAATACAATGCAGTACATTGCAGTAAATTACACTAAAATACTTTGGAGTAATGTGCAATAAATTAGAGTGGAGTACAATAGAGTACTTTGAAGTACGTTTCATTATGATACAGTACGGTATATTACAGTAGAGTACAGTACAGTATCGTACAATAGAGTAGAGTAGAATACAGTGACGTAGAGTACAGTAGAGTACGATAGAGTAGGTAAGAGTCCAATAGAGTATAGCATAATATAGTACAGTACATTAAATTACACTGCACTACGCTGCAATATGATACAGTACAGCACAATGCATAACTTTAGAGTAGAGTATGGTGCAATAGAGTGCTCAATAGTACTTTAGATCACAGTGCCGTAGAATTCAGTACAATACACTTCAGTACAAAACAATACAGAACAATAAAGTACATTACATTATATTAAAGTAAAATGGGCGCATTTCAGTGTAATACAGCGCATTAGAGTACAGTACAATACAATACAGTACAGTGCAGTACAAAACAATACAGTGCTTAATAGTACAGTAGAGTAGAGTACATTACAGTAATGTACACTAAACTACATTACACTACAACGCAGTACACTTCAGTAAAATAACGTACAGTTAAATGCAGTACAATATAGTACAGTACTGTACTATACTGTATATAATTTTACATTATAATAGAGTACAATATATTAACGTACAATGCAGTAAACTGCAGAACAGTGTATTTCAGTACAGTAGAATACAATACATTAAAGTACGGTGCTTTAAAATACAGCACAATATAGTACTGCAGAATAGATTAATTAACAGTAAATTACAATGCAGTACGGTACAGTACTGTAAGGTATATTATAATACACTGGAGTGCATTGCAGTACAGTACGGTACAATAAAGTACACTGCGGTAAATTACAGTATGTCACAGTGCGATAGAGTAAAATACAGTACATTAGAGTACGGTACAGTGTAGTATGGTATATCACAGTACATTACAATGCAGTGCATTATAGTACATTATAGGCCAGTAGAGAACTGTGCAATACAATAGAGTTTAATACTGCAAACTAACGTACAATACATTACAGTAAAATACAGTAGAGTACATTAGAGTAGAGTAAAATATTTTACAGAGTATTACAGTAATCTACATTACATTGCAGTAAATTGCATTTCAGAGAAGTAGAGTAGAATGCAGTACAGTAAATTACATTAAATTACATTTCAATACAACATATTAAGGTACATTTGACTACCATATATTACATTAAATTAGAGTACAATACATTATATTACAGTACAATAAAGAACATTACAGTATAATAGAATACAGAACAATACAGTGCAGTAAAGTACAATTTTTCGCAGTACAGTACAGTGGCGTACAGTAAAGTATATTACAGTACATTACATTGTATTACAGTAAAATACAATAAAGCACATAACAGAACAATACTTTAAAATACAGCACAGTATATTAGAGTACAGTAAAGTACAGTGCGGTGTAATGCAGTAAAGGGCAGTACTGTACGGTACACGATATTAAAATATAGTACATACAGTATAATACAATGCAGTAAGTACATAACCGTTCAGTAGAATAAAGTACAGTACAGTGCGGTTTAGGGCAGTACATCTGAGTAGAGTTCAGATGAGTACAGTACATAGAGTAGAGTACAGTAAAGTACATAACATACAGTACTGTACAGTACAGTACAATACAGTAGAGAACAGTCCAGTACAGTGCAGTACAGGGCAGTACAGTAAAGTGAAGTACAGTACCTACAGTATAATAAAGTGCAATAGAGTAAATTGCAGTATATTAGAGTAAATTAGAGTACAGTACATTAAAGTAATGTACAATAGAGTACATTGCGATGGAGTACAGTGCAGTGTAAGACATTAAAATACAGTGCAGTACAGTGAAATACAATTCATACAATACAATACAGTGCAGTAAAGTACAATAGAGTACAGTGCAGTGTAGAGCAGAAAAATTTGAGTGCAACAGAACACATTACAGTACACAACGGAACGGTAAAATACAGTAGAGTACTGTAATGTACAGAAGAATACAATATAAAATTGAGAACTGTAATGCAAAATACAATAGAGTATTGTACTCTACAGTACAAATCAGTGCATTATAGTGCAGAACAGAGCAGTACAGTTCAGTGAAGTAAAATAGAGTAGAGTACATACAGTAGAGTACAATACAGTACTTTACAGTGCATTAAAGAACAATAGAGTAATTTAGAATACAATAAAGTAGTGTAAAGTGCAGAACAGTGCCGTACTATAGAGTTCAGTAAAATACAGTGCAGTAGAGTACAGTGCAGTACAATAGAGTGCAGTACAATATAGTGCAGTACGGTAAAGTACAGTACAGTACAGTAAAGTAAGGTAGAGTAAAGTACAGTACAGTACAGTACAGTAGAGTAAGTAGAGTAGAGTACAGTACAGTACAGTACAATACATTACAGTACATTAGAGTAGAGTAGAGTAAAGTAGAGTGCATTAGAGTACAGTAGAGTACAGTAGATTACAATACAATGCAGTACAATACAGTACAGTAGAATACAGTTTAGTGCAGTACAGTAGAATACACAACAATACAGTAGAGTACAATACAGTGCAGTATATTACAGTGCAGTACAGTACAGTAGAGTACAGTAGAGTACAGTACAGTAAAATAAAGTAAAGTGCAGTAGAGTGCAGGGCAGTACAGTAAATTATAGCAAAGTACAGTACAGTACAATACAGTAAAGTACAGTGCATAAAGTACAATACAGTACAGTAGAGTGCAGTACAGCACAATACAGTACATTACAGTAAAATACAATATAGTGCAGTAAAATACACTACTGTACAGTACGGTACAGTACAGTACCGTGCAGTAAAAAACAATGCAGTGCAATACAGTGCAACACAATACACTGCAGTACAATAAAGTGCATTACAATATAATACAGTACAATACAGTGCGGTCCAATACAATGCAGTACAATAGAGTAGAGCACAGTGCAATACAATATAGTACAGTACATACAATACAGTACATTGCAGTATTTAACATTGCATTATAGTACATTAAGAACTTTAGAGTACAATAAAGTACTTTAGAGTGCAGAAAAATGCAGTACAATACAGTACTGTACAGTGTAATACATTACATTAGAGTACAGTACAGTAGAGTGCAGTAATTTACAGTACAATACAGTGCAGTAAAGTACAGTACATTACAGTACAGTGCAGTAAAGTACAATAGAGTACAATATATTACAGTAGAGTAAAATACAGTGCATTACATTACAGTGTTTTACAGTGCAGTACAGTAGAGTAGAGTACATTACAGTACAATAGAATATGGCACAATACAATACACTACAGTGCAGTGCCATACAGTGCATCACAGTACAGTACAATACAGTACAGTACAGTAAAGTACAGTACAGTAGAGTAGAGTACAGTACAGTACATTACACTAAATAACATTATAGTACCGTACAGTAGAGTACAATACAGTACAGTAGAGTACAATGCAATGCAGTACAGTACAATTCAGTGCAGTACAGTAGAGTACAGTACAGTAAAGTACAGTGCAGTAAGTAAAGTATACAGTACAGTACAGTACAGTAGAATTAAATACAGTGCAGTAAAATACAGTACAGTACACTACGGTACAATGCAGTACAATACAATGCGGTACAATACAGTGCAACACAGTACAGTGCAGTACAATACAATACAGTGCCGTACAATATTATGCAGTACAATACAGTGCAGTACAAATCAATGCAGTACAATAAAATGCTGTACAATACAGTACAGTAGAGTAGAATGCAGTACAGTATGGTACATTACATACAATACAATACATTGCAGTACTTAACATTGCGTTATAGTACATTAGAGTACGTTTGAGTACAGTAAAGTACTTTATAATGCAGCACAGTGCAGTACAATACAGTACTGTACACGTATTAATGAATTGCTTGCTGTTTGACGACTTAAATATATAATTGAAAATTAATTTAAGATATGCAGTGTAAATTGCGGTACAATTTTATTTACTTTTGAGTAATTTCTTTATGAAATGTGTTATAATATTTTCAATTTTAACATACATACAACAAAAAATTGGAAATATTTAAAGTTTTAACTTTGTTGTGCGAATTTGTCTTCAGCTGCTGCCCACTAAATATTTCCTTTTAGTATTTTGTGTTGGAAATTTATGGTGTTATGTTCTGTTTTTCATTTATTTGATGGCCGAATATTACGTCGAGTTATTGTTGCGATATATTAACTCCAATATTAAACACACATTTTTTAAGATAATTACAACGCTGGAGTTATGAAATAAATATATAACTTAGGCTGTTTAATCTCCTATACCAGTGTATAAAAAGTCACTATATTATAGTAGTACTAATATTCTGTGATAATTTGTAGATGCGGTTCTGTATTGTGTGGCAGCAGCTGGCGTATGTATTGTGTGGCAGCAGCTGGCGTATGTATTCGCGACTGAGCAGGGTCAAATGTATTGTCACATATTTACTGCAGGAATTGCCCTCAATAAAATTTTTGTGAATTATTTTGCCGAATGTAGCATTGTATTTGACAGTTCCCTTCTCACTTATTTAATTATCCAGTCTCATTACATTACATATGCGGAATTTTCGATTTTGTGAACTTACTGTCTTTGTTTGTGATATATAAAATTCCCATGATGTCTTCCAAGAGTGCTATGGAGTGCCAGTTGTTTGTGGAATATCGTTCGAGTTTTGATTTTCCATTCTTATATTTAAGTTTTGGAAATTCCCTTGAAATCTTGTGTGAAACAGGCACCTGCTTTGTCCAATATAAATTTCATTACAGTCTTGGCGCCATAGCTGGTAAACACGAAATTTATTTTATTTATTGAAGTTGGTGCTTATTGTGTCAAGAATTTTCCTATAGTTTTATAATCTTTGAATGATATTTTTAGATTTTAGTTTTGAATTATATAGAGTTGACTGCTGCATGGAAACTTCCACCTCTTATTACTGCCAGCCAGTAATTCCCACTCGGGCACACACACAACAATAAATCAAGTGTATTAGCATAAATAGATCTAGTAAATAATTGCGATATTGGTTAGTGTTAACGCAAAGTCACTTTATTAAAACCTAACCTTTTATCTTTTCTAAACAACTGAACAACAGACAGAAAGGCAGCACAAATATTTTACTATGTACTTGTAAAAAGAAGGGAAGGAAACACGGCCATGGAGATTCAAGATTCCGGCTTGTCACATTGCGTCCTTAGTTTGAGGGTTCAATTTTTTTCGAAGGACAGTAACACCGCCATGTTTACGGTCAGGCAAGAGGACTACATATTTCTTGGAAGACTTGAATCTTCATAATTTCTTTGCTAGAACTCAAAATGCCACCAAAAATATGGCCGTCCTAAGCTTCTTTTTGTCTTGATGGCGGTACTAAATTATAGCTTCAAGGAAGAAATTTAAGTTGTATTAAATGGAAATATATTGCTCTTAGGGCCAAGACCGATGTGGGAGGAAGCTTTCATTATCCAGTTAAACAGACCACCAAAAGCATTTGTATAAATATATATAAACTGCAATAAGTTTGTCTTCCTTTCATGCATTTATAGCTATAAATTAGATATCTTTATAGCTACGTGTGTTGAAATCTTGCAGTTCCGAATGAAAAAACGCAGTGGCACGGAAGATCGAATTAATGCTGACATCTGCTGGAAGCCTATGGCACTATGGCCTTTGCAGTGAGTTGAATATTTTGCCCTCACGCATTTAAAATAATTATGACCAGTGGTTTCACTAACGGTAAATGGAAGCTGGAAGTTCATTTGCATTTTATTGACAATAAGAAATGAGTGTACATAGCCTGAAAGGAGGAAGTGGCCTTGATATGTAGGTTATTCGGAAAGTATGTGCCGTCTGCGTATATCGCTCGAGCATCCTCGAGACTGTCACTTTGCGCATGTGCAGTGACTTCTTCATTCAATTGAGGAACGACAGAGGCCATTTCGTGAAATTCCTGTTATGTTTATGTTTGTTCTTGTGGGTTAAACATGTTCAAGACAATTGAAGGTGCCGCCGACTGAGAAATATTGTCTGTAATTCGTTTTTTTTGAAAGCTAGGATTGTGCTACCGAGTGAGATTCATCACCAGATCTTTCAAGTGTATGGTGACAATACGATGAGTGATGGCAGGGTTAGGAAATGGGTTCGGATGTTCAATGAAGGAAGAGAGAATGCGCACGATGAGGCGCGACGTGGGCATCCATCTTTGGTGAATGATGATTTGATGCGTAAGTTCAACGAAAGAGTGCGTGACGAGAGACTTCCCCAATTTCTGATCTGTCTCTGCATTTTCCTCAAATTTCAAGGACCCTACTCTATGACAATGACAGTAGATATTTGGGTCGCAGGCGACCGATTTCTATGAAGAGGGTAAACACAATCTTGTGCCTTGCTACGTTAGGTGCCTTATTAATAACGGCGAATATGTGGAAAAATAGTTTGTAGAATGTAATATATGATAAATATAAAGTTTTATAGGAAATTTTACCCGATTTTCTTCTACAGCGAAAGGATTCGTACTGTCTGAATAAGCCTCGTAATTAAAAAACGTAGTTAAAAATGAGGTGATGTTTGCTTTACCATTACTTATTTACTTACTCACTTACTCCGTGGTGCAGAGTCCTTCTTGGGAAGCTAACTGGATTTGAAACTACTCAATAAATTCCCTGCATTTCACGGAACCCGAAGGTTCATTACCGCACTCACAAGCGTCCGCCACCTGTCTCTATCCTGGACCAGCCCAATCAAGTCCATATACCCACATCAGAATTCCTGCAGATCCAACCTAATATTATCAACACATCTATGCCTATGTCTTCCCAGTGTACTCTTTCCCTCCGTTTTCCCCATCAAGACCCTATACAAAACTCTCTCCTCACCCATAACTGCCACATGCCCAGCCCATCTCATTCTTCTCGATTTTATCACCCGCAAAATATTGGGTGAGAATACAAATCATTTGGATCCTCCTTATGCAATCTCAACCAATCCCCCGTTATCTCGTTTCTCCTAGGTCCAAATATTCTCCTCAACACCATGTTCTCAAACATCTTCAGCTTGCTTTCCTCCCGCAATGTCAGCGACCAAGCTTCACACCCATACAAAACAACACGCAAAATTTTAGTTCTATATGTCTTGATCTTTAAATTTTAGGATAGCATCTTGGAAGACAAAATTTTCTGTACCGAATGATAGCAATCATTTCATGAAGTCAATCTGCTCTTAGTTTCTTCCGCATTAGAATTTTTATTTGTTAAAGTTGTTCCCAAATATTTAAACTCTTCCACCCTCTCGAAGGTACTATTATCAATCCTCACACTCTGAATTCGTCCTGCATTCTGATCTCGAGACATGACAATGTACTTAGTTTCATCAGCACTTACTTCCAGTCCAATCTCCCTAGTAGCAGCTACTAAAGCTTCTGCAATTTCCTTTAAAGAAATTATGTTTCCTCCCAGTATATTAACACCATCAGCATAACCCTGAACCTGTTGTGTACCATTTAGTTTCAAGCCATCCTGCTTTACCTGAACCCTCCAAATTGCGTACTCTAAGGCAAAGTAAAGAAGCATTAGTGATGGAGCGTCTCCTTATTTCAAACCATTCCTAATACAGAACCTGTCAGACTCATTCTTGCCTACCCGGACTCTGCTTTATGTTTCAGTCAGACTTATATTTTCTAACATTACAAGTTTCCTAGGGATACCAATCTCAATGAGAATCTTATATATGACTTCCCTCCTAACTGAATCATAAGCTTTCTTGAAGTACATAAAGATCTGCTGAACTTCTTCATTTTATTTCAATTTTTTTTAAATATTTGGCGAATACAGAATGTATGATCAATAGTCGAACTGTTGCGTCGAAAGCCACATTGATGATCTCCGATAATTTCCTTCGCATATGGAATTAACATTGTGAGCAGAATGTTGGGTAATTTTTTGTAAGTGGTTGGTAAAATTGATATTTCTCTATAATTATTACAATTAATTTTATCCTCATTCTTATGAATAGGTACTACGATCGATTTCCTCCACTCTTCAGACAGTTTCTACTTCTTCCAAATGGAAGTAATAAGTTTATGAATCACCAAGTAAACTGTTCTACACTCCTGCTTTAATCATTTCTGATGGTGTTTGAAAAATATCTGACGTTTTGTGACTTTTTAGCTTGTCTAAAGCTAGCTCAAAATCAGAGGCACTTGTCTCAGGTACTAGGGGTTCTGTTGTTTGTATTTTTGCCTGCCCAACAACCTTCAACACAAGCACTTTGAATAGCTGAGAGAAAGAGTTCCACCACCTACCACAATAATGTGGTAATCTGCCAAAATGTCACCTTTCTCATACTTCACTATATTACATCTATGTTGGTACCCGTTTCTAAATTCATTAATGCCCCTATACAAGTCCCTAATATTTTGATCTTACTGTTAATTTCAAGTTCCTCAAATTTATCTCTCAGGTATGCCTTCTTTTGTTCCTGAAATATATGTTACTTCACGTCTTACATTGTTCAGAATATGTACATTTCTTTGGCTTCGATCTTGTATCCACAGCCTTTTAGCCAACTTCCTTTAATCCCAAAAACCTAAACATTCTTCAACAAACCGGGGATTATTCAGCTTAAATTCATCCAAACCCAGACTCTCTTTCGCTAAGGTTTGAATATTCTCTTTAATGTTCTCGCATGTCCTATTTACGTCCTCGTCATCGTTTAAGTTCTCCAAAGTTGCAAATCTGTTTTTAATCTCACTCTGATACTGTTCCCTAACCTCTGACTCATTAAGCTTCCTCAATTTAAATCTTTGCCTATCAAACCTCTGTGTGGCCTGTTTACCCACTGCTAATATTTCCCTAACCTACGCAGTCACCAGATAGTGATCTGTATTGCAATCTGCTCCCATAAAATTTCACACATCCAGTACACTCGAATGCCATCTCCTATCTATCAACACGTGAACAATCAGGTTGAGAGTCTTACCATCAGGGGAGGTCCAGGTGTATTTATGAACGTTCCGGTGAGGAAACATCGTGCTCTTAAACAACAGATATTTGATGTGGCGAAGTTAACTAGTCTAACCCCATTATCATTACTATCCTGTTGGAGTCTCACGTGTCCAGTTTCTGGCTTGTATATATTTTCACTCTCCACTTTAGCATTAAAGTCTCCTAGTATTATTTTCATATGTCACTTCGGGAATTGATCGGACACCTGCACGAATTCCTCATAAAAACTAACTTTTCACAATCCACTTATTTCCTCACTCGGTGCATTCACATTTACAACAATAATATTACGCCAGCGACCTCTCAGCACTATATATGACAACCTATTGCTAAAAAATCTACTCTCTTCACTGCTGACACTATTCTACGGTGTAAAAAATCCTGCTACCAATCGATGATTTAATTTTTTTACCGTGAAAAAAATCAAAATCCCCTGCTCTTACTCTGCCCCCTTCGTCCCACCTGACCTCCTGCACTTTATAACATCTAATTTATACCTCGCTAATTCCCTCGCTGCTGCCTTAACGGACCCTGCCCTATAAAGACTCCTAACGATATAAGTGCCTTTGCTTTACCATTAGAGACACAAAATTTTAGTAAACCGGATACACGCCAATTAGCGGATTGAAGGCATAGCTCTACTCGTTCATTCCAGCACGGCACTTGGAAGGAGGGGATGTTGTCAAAGCCAAGATCTGGCTGTTTTAACACCAGAAAAGACCAGGTACCTCTTGCACAAAAGAATGGGTGAGACCCAGGAAATGTTCGGAAAATCACGGAAGATCTCGCCTCCAACGAGATTCGATTTCGGACCGTCAAGACTGTCACGAGTCGTATTACGAACTGAGCTTCACCGGGCACAAATAATAACAGTTCACCTTACAAAAATAAAAGGTAAATTCTTCTCGTTACCGGCCCAAGGTTCCCAGAGGATTCCAGGAATTTAAGGTTACCAGATTAAGTGCCAATGGCAGAGGATAGTGGTAAGGTTGTCAGCATTATGCACCGGCCGCATTTTACTCCCAGTAAGTAAAACTTTATTCATTTCTGTTAGAGGTTGATTCGAACCCAGTGCCATAGTGCCATCGGAAAAATTATGTCAATGAAAAAATGTAATGACACTAGTTGGAATCGAACCAACGACCTTCCGATTTTAACACAACACCTCAACCACTGTGCCACACACACACACATACACACACACACACATACACCTACACACAAACATACATTCATACATACACAAAAATATACACACACCCAAACACACACATACCTAAACAAACACACATACACACACAAACACACCACCACGCACATACACACACACCCAAACACACACAACCATAAACACACGCTACAAAAAAAAACACACACACACCCAAAACCTCACACCCACACACAACAACACACAGACCCACACACACACCCACACACTCACACACTCTTACACACACCACACAAACACATATACCTCCCACACACGCATGCCCAAAAACACAATCACCCACACACATACACACACACACATATACACACACACTAAACACACACACCCACGCACACGCACCCAAACACACACACACACATACTTACACAAACACACACACACACACACCAACTTCCACAAACAACCACACATACACATCCACACACACACACATATAAACACACACATACACACACACACCACACTTACCCACACACACACACACACACACACCTTGCAATGCCAGTTCAAATTTCCAATTTCACCAATGGTATGTTGGAAACGCGTACTGCCTGCAGCTGTCTGATTATTCTTTATTTTACGCTTATCTTCTTAAGACACAACGAAAGGACTTCATGTTCAGCCCCCTACACAATTCCCTATCACCCACTCTCCCTGTTTGTACATCCAGCTGTCCCTCTATATCAATTCCTTCTCAGCCATTCGCCCTCTATCACAATTCCCTCTCAGCCACTAGCAGTCTATCACAATTATCCTCTCAGCCACTAGCAGTCTATCACAATTCCCTCTCAGCCACTAGCCGTCTATCACAATTATCCTCTCAGCCACTAGCAGTCTATCACAATTCCCTCTCAGCCACTAGCCGTCTATCACATTTACCCCCTCAGTCACTAGCCGTCTATCACAATTCCCTCTTAGCCACTAGCCCTCTCTCACAATTCCCTCTCAGCCACTAGCCCTCTATCACAATTCCCTCTCAGCCACTAGCCCTCTATCACAATTCCCTCTCAGCCACTAGCCGTCTATCACAATTCCCTCTCAGCCACTCGCACTCTATTTACTTCCAACTGTCGCTCCAGAATTCCCTATCAGCCACTTGCCCATTATCACAGGTACGTAACTAGAGCCGTCCCTGATGACGTCATTTTAATTTCAAAAACATTGCAATAAAATGATGGATGTTGAATTCTGTGTTTTGAGAACAACAGAACGCTACTAAGCACCTGAGATATAATTTATAATATTAAAATGCAATAATGTAATATGTAAAAAGTTAAAAGAAAGTTCCATTACTGTCCTGGACGGACACTAATGTTTCCAGGAGCTTGAGGCTATCACATTTCATGACAATCGGCACATGAAGGTGGTAAGTTGGTTAGCCCTACGCATCGGCCAACTTCACCCACCAGGAAATATTCCTGGTACTCATTTCTGTTAGAGGATGAACCAACCACGGTTACATAGTGCGGCCGGAAGGATTTTATGAAAGAAAATTTGCGATGACACGATTAGGAACGAACCCGAGATCACCCGGTTTGTAGTGCAGTGCCTCAACCAACTGTGCCACCGCGTGCCCCTGCTATTAGATATTAGGTCCTGGAAAATATAGAGAAATGATGGCTTTAAATTACAAAATTTGTAATTTAGTAGGAAATTGAATTGGTTTTACTGAGAATACGTACACTGAGTTGGGTGGTGTTGTGTTTGGAAAATGACTGATGTGTAAACCATGAACTTGTTCGGGGTTATAACCAACAAACCAGCCAATCACAACCCCACCGCCCAACAAACGAACCAACCAAATAAATAATTAACCAACCAAAACCCAACCCAATAAAATCCATGGAACAATGTCCTACTTGAGAACTAATAATTTCTCGGCTAAGAACTGCGTTGTTCTGTGTTTTTAGGCAGAAAGGTGTGGCAATTTGCGAAGTTTCAGGGTAAACTGTCTGTCCCATATTCAAAATTTAGATTCCTTGTTTTTGATGTTGAGACCTACATTTTGTACCGAAACTTCTGTAGTTTATTTCCACTAAAGGCTTAGAAATAGCCAAGAAGAACTCAGTTCTCATCTACCTCGCGTTGGAGGCTTGATATCACACAATTTATCGTTCAGTCAACACATTCCCCGAATTTAGGAACCCGCAGTTCAGTCACCGTACACACAAGAGCCGCCACTTTTCTCAGTTACACACACCCTAACTCAGTGCAAACAAACATATTGTATTACATTAATATTCGTTTAAATATTATACACCTATATACACTTAGATATAAAAATCAGTCCCTTCCTTTACCTTTTCCCACTAACACACCTCTACATTTGTCTCCTTTGCAACACCTGACACACGATTATGTCGTCTTCTTGATTGGATTGTTCGAGAAATGTTTGTTGAGCGACACAAAACACAAATATTTTTCATGCAAATCTTTCCACCACCCTGTTAGTTGCTCCAAATCCAACATAACTAACATTTCTACGCCTGTAATTAGGTAATTAGTTTTGCACAAAATCAGCACACAACGTACAGACCAGTTGCTTGAGGCTAAATTGTGTGCCGGTGAATTGGACTTTACGAGTTTATGTTATGTTCTTAATTCTTTCTAATCCGATTTCCTTCTTCCTCTCTCGTTCATTCTAGGGAAACGTAATGGTGTGTGGAGTAGCAGGAAAAATATTGATTGTTTCTTTGTTTTCCACTGCGTCACGTGACCCAATGTTGTAGCTATAAATCGTTTATTCGCCGCGCGTTGCTGGAGCTAGCAGATCAATTATGGACGGAGGGCGTACAGGGGCAGTGGATTTATCTTCCAACATATTCTCAACAAAGGCACAAAATGCGGTGAGCAGCAAAACTCGGTATTTAATGGTAAGGGCTAAGTGGGCCAAAGGGAGGATTTGGCCCTTCATGCAGATTCTGAACGCAGTGCAGCCGACAGCCCACAGCACTGTCACTGTGGACTGCCTGACATTGGTGCACAGATTGTCTTGAAATTGCGGACGTCGGTGCCGTGCTAAGCGCGTCGTACAATTCTGTTTTGTGTCCAGGTTTATATCACATCACAGCTCTGAACAATATATTTAACTTTCAGTTACCGAAAACAACGGGACCTCTTTACTGGCCAGTTAGATGGCTAGTGTTAAGCGGAACTGAGTCCAGTGTAGCTGCTTGCTGGTTTATATAATTGATGTGCAATGCAATTCCCTCCCCTAACTGTACCAACAGTCCGTCCTTTCAAGTATATCTCAGCTTTGAGTGCGTTTTGCTGCAAGTAGAAGTGAACCATTTCTACATCATGTCAGTTGAGACACTCCGATATGTCAGCAGTACCAACAGACTGCTCAGAAGCTGACGGTTTGTCAGCCAATAAAGGAACCTGCCGTCTGTCACGCAGCGCCACTCGTCTTGACGTCCATCCAGTTCCTGTTCTAATTCACCTCATGAGGCCAGTTGCCAACTGTCGGGACTCAGCTTTCTGAAGCGGTCTCATTATTTCGCGTCTTCTGAACAAAAATATGTGCGCTGTTGTCTGTACTGCTTGCTATATATCCGGCTCATCATGGTTCAACTATACTTTCAGTCATCAATGTGCATTATTGTTTGGCCGGGGAAAGAATCAGAAATCACTTGAAAAAACAAGTAGGAGATGGGAATATAAAATTAGCCTAAAAATACGCTAAGAATATTTCATCTGGATTAAATAATGTTGCTTAGGATAAGGGAACGACTTGCGCTGTTGTGACAGCGGTGACGAACTTTTGGTTTCCATGATAGCTGTCAGTTTTGATGAGACCACCAGAGGGCTCATCAATGGACTGTGCGAAGTTGAGAGTCTGAAGACATGTCAGTGGAGCGGCGACGGCTGTGACAGTAAGCAGCAGAGCTTTCGTTATTTGAAATAACCACAAATTTCGTTACATCACCACAAGATGTCAGTAGACAGCAGGCAGATTGCATCACGGGTTGCGTTAAATTATTCACTGGCAAAACACAGTTCAGCTGTTCAATCAATAACACGCAGCTAGCCAGCCCTGACCTTGTTACCTCAAACAACTGTTGCGCTATCTGGTCTGAACTGGCCGACCGGCGTCACAGTGACCACACACTGCAACGTTACAGTTAGGCGAACATTACTGCCTTTAAATATTTCAAGCATGCGAAGGAAAACACACAGGGTTCAAAAATAATTTTTGGAAACCTCCAACAAAGGACAGCATTTTGAAGATTCACATGTCTTCGAAATTTGCCAAATAAACTTTATCTTAATTAGAGCATTAAATAAATATCAGGACGGAGGTTAACTCTGTAAACCCCAGTGGTCACTATATATACCGCCAGTTTGACATTCGACAATTCCACGTTCTGCCCACTCAGTTTATTTATGTATTTTGTGTGGATATTGGAACAAACAGCGATTAATTCGCTTTACAAATTTAACTGATTGGTTTTATAACAGAAATCTAACAATTTACAGGCCCGTGGTAACTATATGTACCACCAGTTTAACACTCAGCAATTCTACGTTCTGCCCAAACAGTATATTATGTGTTTTGTGTGGATCTGAAAACAAACCGCCATTATTTCCCTACAAATATTAACTGACTGATTTTATGACCAACACGCAGTGTGTTTACTTCGCGGTACAGAAGGAATATTTTTAATTAATTTTGTTAAGATATTTCATTAAAGAACTATAGATTTTAAACGCTAAATAATTTACTTGCTGTGTGACAAGCCAAATGGTGGCTTATGACACCATTCTTATATAGACTGTGGAGTGAGCATTTGCTAAGTGCTTAGAGCTATGAAGCAATGGTGGAATGGCGATTGGAGAAGGAAGGAAATACCAGTCAGTGACAGAAACACACAGACTGTCATTTGGTCGTCTACAAACATCACGTCAAGTGACGTGAATCAGAAATTGTTATTCATGCTGAGACGGTCAGCTAAAGCGTTGGCACGAATATACACTTTGGAATACCAAAATTAACCGCCAACTTATTTGAATGCTCAGTTCGCAGCGCGCAGAAATCACATTTCATCTTGTCTACATTTTGAGGGAAACGATCACTGTTTGTTCTGATATCAGTACACCGCACTTAGTGGGCAGATCAGGGAAATTTTGAATATCATGCCCGGTGGTACATAAAGTAAATATTGGATTTTACAGGAATAAGTATATTTAGCTCAAAATTTTCTTGCCTGACTTTGTACTGCGCAGCGCAACGCCACTGTCTGGTGACAGTGGCGTTGCAGCTAAAAAGCACTTCAAATTTGCTGTAGAGAAAAGTATTTTTATACGCCGGAATAAAACGACACGAAAGGGTCCACACTCAAACTTTCTCATAGTAACTATGAACAAACCGACCCACACGTCACTCTGAGTTATAATTTTATGGTAATTAAATTTTACCACATTTCCTGCGCAGCTATATTTCTTTTGGAATCCACAAAATATTCTGCCTCTACTGTAACACTTTCAGAGACACAAGCTGAGGGGCACTAAGAAAAGTTCAATTGAAGAGCAGCAGACATAAACAGATTTGTTCTGTTCTGCGAGGTCTAAAGAACACAATGACACAAACGCACACACACAAACACGGTAGGACTCTCCTGGACGAAGGAAAGGACGGTCGCTGGAACAGCTTTCTGACAACACACAACATTCACAAGACAGAAATATATGTGCCGTCAGACGGATTCGAACCCGCAATCCCAGCATGCAGTGCCCGCAGTCTCACGCCTTAGAGAAACTTGAGTTGGAAACACAAAATGCTGATCCAATATTAACAGATGGTAACAGACGTGACGTTTCTGTGCACTGTCCATGTGTATTTGCGTTATAGAGTGTTCCACTGCACAGAGAGTTCAATGTGTTGTAATTGGTTCTGGTTTTATGTCATTTTGTGGTACATATATATATATATATATATATATACACCCACACACATAAACACAAACACACACATACATGCAGTTATGCGTAGCTTAACAACGGGGGTATATTCTGAAATTTGTGTCGTAAAGCGAATTCACCGTTGGGGAACGTGTACTTACACAAACCCCAGACAGTACAGTACTGCCTACTGCACACCGGCTGTATGGTATAGCCTATCGTTGTTAGGCTACAAACCTGTACAGCATGTTACTGTACTGAATACTGTAGGCAATTCTAACGCTATGGTAAGTATTTTAATATTGTATTATAATTTTATGGGAAAACAGTCCAATTTGCGGAACGTCCATGGCTGAAACGCCTTTATGTAGGGCGTAACGGTAATCAAAATTATGTATTGTTGTAAGTTGTATAAATGTATGTATGTGTTTACGTATATATGGATGTATGTATGTATTTATGTATTATGTATGTGTGTATGTATGTATGTATTTATGTATGAAAGAATGAATGTATGTGTGTATGTATGTATGCGTGTATGTATGTATGTATGTGTGTGTGTATTTATGTATGTATCTATGTACGTACGTATGTATGAATGTATGTATGTATATTTGTGTTTATGTATGTATGTAATTATATAGGAACGACTGTATGGATGTATGCGTGTGTGTATTTTCCACCCAAGAAGCCCCGCAATAATATTATTACTATTAAAGCTGTCATCCCTACTAACATTTCATTTTCCTTACGTCAGTTTAGTATCTAAAGTAGCTCAGTCATTATAGGGACTGACCATCCTAAGAGAGAAAGACAAATGGACCGTGTCCTCTCACCGTCAGTTGCAAAGTTTTCTGTTTTCAGCAGCTTTTCCACACAGTTTATGATAATTCCCACCACCCCGAAAGAGGCAGAACTGTAAGTGAAGTGAAGATCACTACTCGGCAACACCAGATGTTCGAGATTAGAAATGCGCACAGTCAAACCTACCCCGCGTGCTACTGAAAGAAGCAGCAGAACATATTGCGTTACATTTCAGTGATAAAGTTTGAGGTAAATATAATTAAAGGCGCCTTACTTGTTCATTTGTGTTCTGCTCATAAAAGAAAGTGATTGAACGTGCGGTGTGCGGCTGTGTGACATTTAGTGATGTTATGGCTGGCTGTAACGATTGGAAGGTGTGGTGTGTGGCTGTGTGACATTTAGTGATGTTATGGCTGGCTGTAACGATTGGAAGGTGTGGTGTGTGGCTGTGTGACATTTAGTGATGTTATGGCTGGCTGTAACGATTGGAAGGTGCGGTGT
>Ga0123352_10002156_pt1 | contig 27174 bp, 21 predicted proteins | sample TergutLab28metaG_FD_89700 | JGI IMG/M metagenome (GOLD analysis project Ga0123352, IMG submission 89700) | Labiotermes labralis P1 segment gut microbial communities from Petit-Saut dam, French Guiana - Lab288 P1 | ecosystem: Host-associated > Arthropoda: Insects > Digestive system > Gut ... | reverse complement strand
CATAAAATTTCTTCCCTTTTTAAAAAAGGGATATTAATGAATTTTTAACCAAAATAAATTAGGGTTTTAATTAGTTCCCCCCCCCCCCCCTATTATATATGTTTAACATTGTACATATGAAATTGATGCATGAATATTATACTTTCCTTTGTATTGACGTTTCCCTGAAACGTGTAGGAGGGTTCGTGCTTATGGATAACTTAACAGTTTCATTTTGTGCCAGTGTTGGTGTGTATCAGTGACTGCAAGCACAATGAACAGTATGAATATTATTAAAGTACTTGTTTTTATGTTGGATGTTCATACGAAAGTTGCAGTAATCTGCATCATTACATAAGAGATGTGTGAAGAAATTGTTCAACCCCATTGTCCATTTTTTCTTCAGTGAGCATTCAGCATTGAGTTTTGTGTCCGCTAACAAACTCTGCCTGTCTTGTAGATCTGCTTTACACATTTTAGTATCTCAGTTATGGTAGTACATATGTGTATCTCACATGTTATATGTGAGTACAAAAAAATAACTAAATGAGTAACATAACATAGGTCATGTACAATAGTGGGAGTTACAAATGCATCAGGCTTGTTTTACAGTTATACTCTCAGAGTTTCCCCTGTAGTTGTTCCACACTAGTATAATTTGCTGCTGAAAATTAACTTTGATTCTTTGTTTACACAGGAAAACAGTGACATATTTCAAGCTTGCATCACACAGCTGACAAGTGAACAACAGCAAGCACTACATGAGATTCTGAATGGTGTAAATTGACCTTCAAACGCAATACTAAATTGATACTAGCAACTACAATGACGAAGTGTGTAGTAAAATTGCAGATGCAGTGAAAACAAGTGAACATTGGGATTATTTTTGTTAGTCAGTTGCTTGTTTATGCTGCCTGTTAAATACCTTGGCAACAGTAAAATTAAGAGTGAAATGATGATTGAAGAATTTTGTCATCTGTATAGTTTATTAAGGATGATGTGTGGTATTATTACTACAGCACTCCCTGTTGAAGGGATTATGACACACAGGTGACAACAGTTAATTCCCCCCCCCCTTTGTAGCTTGTGGTAAATTGGTGCATTATGTAAGCAAATTGCATTGGGTGTGGTGGTTTCAGACTCAAAAAAAAAAAAAAAAACACTGTAATTTTGAGTTTGATCTAGCATCCTTATCCTTATGCCCAAAAATCACACTTTATAAATTTGAGTTTTGTATTGTCATAATAATAATCATCATCATCATACTGTACTCGTGTGTTCCATTTTATTTTCATGTGCATAAATCACACGTATATATTTATTTTTCTTGTCACTTGCACACACAGTGCTGCTGCTTAGCTGTGCATTTTTTTTATTTTAAATTTTGCCATCATTATTGGTGTCCGTCTGTACAGTTTCTGTATAAAGTGTGTGTCGTTTATAAACAGATCTGTGATAGATATTTAATATGAAAAAAGTTTGCCTTTTACCCTTGTAGTTAGATTCAATGTACATATAAACAGAGGAGAAATGACTTCATGAGCACATGGATAATGGAGCTGCATATGAGAGTAACACAGTTCCAGTGGTTACATCTTATTTTGTCCTTGTGCGCTCTATTTTCCCATTTTGTTTTATGTTACACAAACACATATATTTTTATATTAATCACAGGGGTCTTTATATTTTTTATCATTATTTTCTGTGACGTGGGTACAAGTAGGACTTTGCGTATATAATGTAGCTTATGTGTCATATAAAATTTATGGTATGCTTTTACCATTCTGAACACCCATCTTTTTGTTTGGTTGTTACATTCAGGTGCACTTAAGAACTGACCCATTTGTTGGTGACTTGTTCAATAAACAATTATTTATGATTGTCATCAGACTGAAATACGTGTATTTTTTTTTTTATTGTTAAACAAATTGATTCCATTTCATATACATTTTGATGGTTAATGAAGGTATACCAGTCTTCTATCTAAAGAACTTCTCTTTTCACCATACAGTGTGTGTGTGGTAAAATAGTTGTGTTCTTATCAGCTGTGTCACTGGAAATACACCAGGCAATTGGTGATAGAATGGATAGTACAGTTGTGTACCAGTATTTGTCTGATTCTTTTTGTGAATGAAATTATGGTACATTGTAGAATCTGCATAATGAAATTAAAATTCTTTGGGCCCAGGTATTAGTCTTTGCTACAGAGAGGTTTTTTAAAGACTAATTAGCATTTCTAATACATATATGTTTGTTTATAATTTTATTTTAATTCTGTATATATGATACTGAAAATATAAATGCCATTTTACAGTGTAGACTATGAAGCCCATAGTTCAATGAAAGGCAGTTTTACAATAGCTGCTGAAGACAGGAAGAAGTATTTCAGGTGGACCTGAGCTAGGGAGGTTTGGTTTCCATTTACAGTGAGTCCTCACTTAATGTTGAGGTTCCAGGAAATCACAGCAGTGTGAAACATTCTAGAACAGAACATTTTTTCCTGTAAGAAATTATACAAATACCCAATAATTTGGTTAGAGATCCTGCCAGATGTTGGTAAAAACAATATTAATCTGAGTCCAAGCAACATTCAACACATCTCTAATCACTAAACTTTGTCAACATTAAAACAAAATAACATTGTTTGGGGCACCATTGAATGAGAACTGTATTTTGGAAAGACCTGAAAACTCTTGTATCACCATGTTTGTACCTTCACATACAGCATTCACAATTTGTGGATTTGTGTTTTAATATCCCACTGCACCAAAAACTTCCTGTGTCAGGCTACATTTTTTCCTCAGAAGTTTCAATATTATTGCAATACATGTTGGAAATGAACCTGTCATTAGACCACATGCATATTGCTAGGTGTGGAATTGCATATTGCTGCTTCATACATCCCAGTTTATTTCTGATACCAACAGTGGCTTTATTTATGTCTTCTAGTAACAGATGCATTGCTTCTCATCTGCCATTTGTGATATGCCCTTGATTTCATGTAAGACCAGAGAAGAAATCTAGAGTTCAAGTTAGGGGACTGTGTGGGACAAGCCATCAGTCCATTCCTTTCTCTCCATCTTCTTTCATAATTTGTGTTCAAAACTTCTGTTACCTCTGCCAAATTGTGAAGGTGGTCTGTCATGTTACAGCCATATTCTTTTCTTGTTGCAAGAGGCACATCCACTGAATAAAGTGGTAATTTTTCAGAATATTCCTGTTAATACTGAGCTTTTTCAACATGTCATGATAACATGTGATCTAGTCAGGTTATTGCCTGCTGCTGCTACTACTTCTAGTACCACCACCACAACCACCACTACCACTACTACACAGCACATGTTAACTGAAAATCAGTGCTGAATATAGTGTTATGCTATTTAATGTGGTTTTCCTGTGCCTGGGGTGCAAATTCCTAGCATTTTAATAATGTCCTGGGTGAGTTGAGCTTCATCTGTGAGCAGAATGTCAGGCTGAACTTGTGTCCATAGTTGCTGCCATTCACAGAATTACAGACACATGGCATGATCTGGTAAGAATTGTATTCTACCAGGAGAATATGAATAGAAACTGTCATCATGCAAAGTTCTCCATACCTGTATCTGCTGCAGCAGTCATCCTGGAAATTCTACATATACTTGGACGTGGATTTCGCTGCAGTTGTGCCAGAACATTTTCTCATTGCTGTTCATGTTCTGCACTTCCTTATGGGAGGGAACCAATCGCAAGAGTTCTGCACGCCTGCTCATATATTCTGCAAAGTGAATATGATGGCTAGTATTTACAGCATCCCTCCTGTGATCTGGTTTTTAAGTAATTTAGTCTATTAGTATTTAGAGGCAAGTATTGACTTAATAAATTTGATATTGGAGATTTAAGTTGTCTGGGATATGATGCCGTGTTGATTGTTATTACATTCTGGATGGGCTTGGCGCCTCCATCTCCAGGATCCAGAAAGTTGCTGTTTGGTCAACAGCTGTTTATGAATTTACATCAAATCTCAGTAATATAAACAGCCAACTAGATGCAACAATAATAATTTTATTAATAATTTCAATCAGCTCAACATGTTTTGGGCGATAATTTCTCCTATCCCCAGGAGCATTAGACTGTGTTTACCACAAGCTGTAAACACAGTCTACTGCTCTTGAGGATGGGCGAAATTATCGCCAGAAACATGTTGAGCTGTTATTAATAAAATTATTATTGCTGCATCTAGTTGGCTGTTTATATTATTGTATCAATGATGCATGGTTATACAAACATCAAATTTATAAGTACCAAACAGGCAAAAGGTGTTCACTCATATAAGAATACTACAAGAAGACTGTACAGAACAATTGCAGCTGTTTGGTGTAATAAGATCTGCAGGGACAAACAATTAACTCTGAACTACATTGCCATCAAGATCAATGGCAGTAACCAGCAGTGCACTAACACTTTACAGGCTGCCACACGCTTTAGACTTAACTAATACCACAGTCACACAAACATAAAATCTCAGATTTGCATTTTCAACAGCACTGGTGTGAGAACCTTAGATCTGTCAACATGGATATCTGCCAGTCTTTAACCAAGAGTATTATCAACAACTACTGTACAAACTGATGGGTAGGAAGTTACATTATTGTATGGTGTTATTATTGTTTCATGCAGTGTGTGTAGACCTTTCATACCTAATATGTGTCAGGGCAGAAGTTTTGTATGCTGTCAACACTGGATGCAGATGTCAAATATGTATAAGTGATTTATGACAGCATACTTGCAACTAGGTGGGCTGGGATACCATAGTCAGTATAGCAACTTGCTAATGAGTGGGTGGTCTGGGGATCATATCCCGGTAGGGGCCAGATTTTCTGTACCCATCTGGGCCAGCCCTGGGGCCCATTCAGCTTCCTGTACAGTGGGTAGTGGGTCTCCCTCCCAGGGGTAGAGCATCCAGGGTGCAGCATTGACTACCTGCCTTCAACTTGTGCCAAGATTGCAGAAAGATAGATATACCTGTACTCCCCCTCTGGTTCTTCATCCTTGGCACAGGGTGAACTTTACATGCAACTTGTCTGCTACTCTTTGCAATCAGAAAGAGTTGATGCACTTCTGCTTTTGCTGAGACATGTGATCAGAGCATTCATTGTGTGTAGTCAGTGTATTTTTATTGCAATGCACATCTGACCAGCTTCCCACATTTGATTCACATAGGCAAATAAAACACTATGATGTGAGAGCCATCTGTGAAAGTGTACCAGCACTTCCCAACTGCATGCAATAAGCAGTTTTCACACTGTGTCGATGCCGTACTGCATTATTTAATTTTGTATAGTGCATTAGTTTATGCAAATATGTTGCCGAACAAGAACTGTCCTGATGAAAAGTACGGCACATCCCGCAGTTTTGAATAGTCTTTTCAGCCACCCCTGGCACCCACCTCCATACACGCACTGTCTCAGTTTTCTTACTTTTAACCAGTAGCAGCCCACCAATTAGACCACTAGGGGCAGTGACAAATGTTACATATGTTGATAGACCTGCACAGATTACATGAATCATTTGGAGAATGTGTTTCTAATTTGTGTTTGATGTCTTATAATGCAATATAAGATGCCTTCACTCTCAGTTGTGTAGGTGTTCTGCCCTCTGATTGTAAACATACCTTAGGCGAGGACACAATTTGTTGGTGTAGATAGTGGTGGTGTGAAAACAGGTTTTGCGCAAAGGCTGTGAGGAAGGTAACTTATGACCAGGATCTTACTTATTCCACATGTTTGGTACACCTCATCCATGCTGCCACATTGGTCGACAACCAGTCTAGGATGAGTGTACAGTTTATGTGCCTGTCCAGGTGTTTGATAGTGTGTGTATATATATAGAACCACATGATTGTGGGTGTGTTTTAAATTTTAGAAGTATAATGGATTCAAACACAACAATTTATTTCCAAAACAAGGTCACCTACATGTTCCAGCTTATATTTAGCCATCATCAGAACTACAAGACAATAAGTAACATTAACATCTGCATGGGGTTGAGATTTCAAAAACAAAACATAAATATGCAGTCTTGGGAAAAATTTGGAGGTTATAAGACTGTGCCTTTGTGTAAGATATTAAACATTACTGAAAAAAAGATATTAAATATGTGACAAAAGTGGTATTTAAAAATTAAAAGTAGGGTAGAGGTGTTAGTGTTGTTTTGGAGAGAAGGCCTTTGAGTTCTGAGATCTTAAAACCCATGCAGCTGTGAACATTTCTTCTAATTTTGTAGTTCAGCCTGAAGACTGCTAAATGGTAGCAAATACATGCAGCTGTCCTTGCTTTTGAAATAAATTGTGTTTCAATTTATCGTACTTCTGATTAGACTGAAAATATGAGGGGGATGACTTGTCTTAATATTAAATTGGGTTTGTTACGTCACAGTGTTCTGCAAGTGATTTGCATGTGAGAAGGGTTGTGTTTTGTGCCAAATTAAAGTGGCCAAGACTGATTAAAATATCTGTTACCTGTAACTTAAATTTGATTTACTATGATAGTTCTGTAGTAGAACAGCTTCTTTTTCTGTAACAGTTTCCAGTGACTGTTAAAAGTAAGTTTAAGATATAGATAAAGAATTTTAATCACTTTTTGTTTCATTTTACATTTAAATATAATTGTGGTTAAATGCTATATGCATTATTAAATCTTGATACACTTCATACTCTACTGCTGGAAGCTGCTTGATAATTTCCCATATGGATAACACATGTAGGAGATTAATTACAGACATTTTGTATTTTTTCCCTCCAACAGTGTTTTGTTGGTTTTGATTTTTGTGTTAATAAAGAACTACACCATAATAAGTAATGTTGTAAAAGGCAAGGTTCACCCTAGCACAGGCCACGGAGGTGCTAAATGGGGGTGGGTGGTCAACGCCACGCCCCGGCCGCTTTACCCCCCGGGAAAGAGACACAGTACACATTGTATAAGAGGCTCGGTGGGCACCAGGGCAGTTCTGGACGGGTGCAGAAAATCTCGCCCCCACTGGAATTCGATCCCCGGACCGTCCAGCCGGTCGGGAGTTGCTATACCAAATGAGCTATCCCGGCCCACAATATGTAATGTATGACACGGAATGATATTTCGGAGTCTCAAAGGAAGGAAGCAGTCATGACCTAAAATCAGGTGCTATTTTGATATTTACTTCGGAGAGACGGAAGAAAACTACAAAGAACTTAAAGGACAGCTGAGATTCTAACCTAGCACCTACTGAATACACGTTAGAAGTATTGTTGCTTGAGCCAAATTGCACAGTAGATGATAATGTTGATAGGCTGAAATTCCCCAGCAGTAAAATGTATTTCATAGAGTATCGAACACATCTGATACCCACATGTAACCATACGGAGTTGTATCAAAACTTGGCACTTGCATTTTACAAGTTGTTGTATTAAGTCCCGCACAAGAAATACAGAGCACTGTTTGCCTTTGCGTATAATACGCTATAAATTTGCCATGCTCACCGTGCATTTTACTGCGCTTAGTATGACATTTAGAATAATTAATGGCACAATAAGGAAGAAGTAATAGATTTGTGGAGTAATTGTCACGGACACATTTTATTTTAAGCCTGGCGGGAGATCGGTGGTAGGAATAACGTAAAACAACAGCTGCAACGTCGATCCATGACGATCCATGGATCTGACGAACGTTGAAGGTAAACAATATCGATTTGTATCGCGCTGACTCAATGGCGTTAGTTTGTTAGTAACGTGAGTGGTTTGTTTCTTGTGGTAGATTGCAAGGGTTTTGTATTTTGTTGCGAAATAGGTAAACGTGAAAAGATTTTGTTATAAAACGTTTGGCAGGACAGGTTAAACACTTTGAATACGAGTATAATCCTGTCTACGCAGGTATTTGAAGATGGGAGCTGTTCTGGGCCTTTGTTCTGCTGCGCAGGTAATCGAATATAGTGTATTTACATTTCATAAATCCTTTTTGCTAAACCAAAGGATAGAGGCCAAGCCAGTATGTTCCTTCAAAACATCGGGAACTGCTCACAGGTCCTAGAAGACCTGAATTCTCATATGGGGAACACATCATAGCCCAGCAGCGAAACTTCGTTCACATTAGCCTGAAGTAATTACTTGACTCGGTTGTAAATGTCAGTATGTAGTTCTGGAAATTATATACCAATACCATTAAGTGAAAATATGCTAGTTCAGGCCGTTTTTTATATATGTCTGCGTGAAGCATATGAATTTTTTTTAGGTAAGTTCTTAAACGTAGTACATAAGAGATACTGTTTAATTGCAGTTTGAGTGCTTTATATCATGATTTGAACTTTTGATGGAGAATTACTGAATAACTTGATACATGTATAGTTCTCTCCTTTTGGACATGTAGTGACATTAAAATTTAGTTTGGGTCATATATATATATATGTCTTGTGTAAATTGTGTACATGCGAATTTCTTTTAAGTTTATCGAATTGTTCCACAACAAGTGATAACATTATTATTAATTCACTTGCAAGCAGAAGTGTAGAGTCCATAGTTTATCTGGCCCATACCATTAATCATTACACATGGTTTCATGTGTTGGCCAGCAACATCGTACTCATTGCTTTTTAATTCTGCCATTAGTTGCATTTCATACCTTTTAGATGAATATGTTGCAGTTAATACTTACATGTTCAAAGAAGGCGCTGAAAACAATTTCTTTTGACTTGTTGATGTGCGTCACACCTAACAGACATTTTTGATTGCACATGGAAGTTCTGCTTGTGAAATAGAAGACACTTTCCTGAATTCTTTTCTTTTTTCACATCGTCTTCAGTGCAAGTAATATTATGATATACTTTATACTTGAATGTGCCTCACAGGTAATTCAACGTGGGTTCACATTTTTGTGAATGGAGAGACCACAGTTTTATGCTTATGATGCTGTCACCAAAAATAATATGAACAGTGGATATAATTGTTATCTCTTATACCTGTTGCACTGTCCTGCTGCAGAATATGCACAGCATTATAATAGTGTTAAATGAACTTAGGTCCTCTGTAACATGGTTTCCATGTTGTACCCTGCTGCAGGTTACAGAAAATGCTCAAAATGTTGCCCCTGAGCTTCAGCACAGTTGATCTGCAACTTGCACCACTGTGTTCATTACTTTCATTGTGTTATTGGAGAAAGACGGCATGCAGTCTGCTTGTACCGGACTCACATCAGTTTGTTAATTTGATGGCATGTGTCAGATTGGTGAAATGATTCGGTACACTTATTCTGAAATGGCCAACATGTATCTGCTGTTTAGCTAAGCCACATCAAGCACATCATATGCACCAAAAACACTTTCCTGGTTATCGAATTTCAGGCCAAAAAAGTTTGTCTTCTGTTGATACATGACTAGAGGAAAATGGTACATTTCCTGTGGCCAGATGATCACAGGTAGTTATAAATGGTATTGACACCTCAACAAGAAGAGAGGATCATTGATGTGATTTATGAATCCTGAGATGAGCATAAGGAGAATAGGCACATGTGAGGGAGTTCAACAGAATGCAGTTTAGCAAGTCCTGCTCACAGTGCTCTTCTGTCCTGTCATTTGCATTTAGTGCAAGGACTTCAGACAGCAAGTTATATTCCAAGAAGAACCTTTTTTGAATGGTTTCCTAGCAAATGTAATGGTAATACTGCATTCCTCTCTAATTTATTTACAGTCAAGGGAAGATTTTTATGAGATGTTATAATCAATTTCTGTAATAACTGTGTATGACGAGATGAAAATTCACTTTAAATGTTGCACTGCAGGTACTAGGGATAGTTTCTTCTGGATGTGTGAGGAGGAGTTGTAAGGGACATACGTCTTGAACCTTACTGTCTTCCACTGCATATGACTGGCATTGTTTACTGTGATTCCTTAAAAAGAATTCTTCCATACCTATTGCAATATGTGGATCTGCTGACCAGGATTGGTTTGTGGTTTATTCTTGATGGTGCTCCATATCATTTTCTTCTTGCAGTTTGTGTGTTCTTGAAAAGTGATGGACTAAGAGCATAACCTTCTCCTTCTTGGGATTTAACTTTCTTAGATTTTTGTATCTGGGAACATATAAAGAGTATTGTTTAAGCTACAGGAAAAAATGACATCCAGGACTTGCAGCATTGGATATCTAATGGCTTTCAGATGTTATATACAACACCTGGGATTTTCCAGTCAGTAAGACAGTCAGTGTTCAGATATGCAGTGACTTGTGGATACTTTAATCTGCAGGAGGCTGTAACTGTGCTGTAGAGAATCTGTATTCATTTAACTTTTTCTCTTTGTATTGTACGGTAAATTCTCCTTAAGATAGCCGAGCATTCTTGTTCACACACTTTCTCTCTCTCTCTCTCTCTGTGTTTTTTTTTAATAATAATAATTACAATAAGATTCATATAATTAAGGACCCCAAAATAGTGAAACAAGATATGGAAACTTCATATAGGAACCTTGATCACCCTAGTAAAACCAGTGTCCCTAGCAAGAATAGTAAAATGGCCTAAACTATATTTCATAAAAATATCAGGGGATTACATAACAAAATAGAAGAACTGTTAAATTGTTGGTCTACTGAAATTCCACATTTACTGTGTTTCACTGAAACCCACCTACGTGACTATGAAATAATGAATACATTTATTGAGGGTTATATCCTTGGGACTAAATATTGCAGGAAGAACCGTAAATGTGGTGGAGTAACTATATTTGTGCATGAAACGCTAACATATTTAAATAATGATCTAGCCTTATTTTGTAATGATCATGACTTCGAGGTATGTGCTGAAAATTACAGATTTCCTCTTCCAAAATTATTGTTTTATGTGTTTATAGACCACCATCTGGAAATGTTGAATACTTTTTAACCTCTTTAGAACAAATTCTTAATCAATTACATACTAATTCTACAAATATAATTATATGTGGTGACATAAATATTAATTATCTTGACAACACCAATAATAAACGACAGTTAGATGCCCTTTTAGCATCATACGGCTTATATAGCTTAGTGGTTTTTCCTACTAGAAATAAAAATTGCTCATCCACTGCAATTGATAACATATTCATTGACAAATTTAAAAATCAAAATTATACTATTAATCCACTGCTGAATGGGCTATCGGACCACGATACACAGATTCTTATATTGGATAAATTAAAAATTCAAAACTCGAGAGAACATCACTACTCTAAAAGATTAATTAATGAAGTTACAATATCAGACTTTAAATTAAACTTAAGCGATGTGTCCTGGGACGAAATTTTTACTGAAGGTAGTGTGGATTCATTATTTAATAGTTTTCTACACCTACTTGAGAATATTCTACCACAGTTTTCCTTTTAAGAAATGTCATCCTATTTGGGTCAAGAAAGCTTGGATAACAACAGGAATTAAGATATCATGTCAACATAAAAGAGACTTGTTCTTGCTCTGTAGAGGAATAAAAAATCCTAAATTCAGTAGCTACTATAAAGCATACTGTAAAATTTTAACTGAAGTTACAAAAACTGCCAAAAAATTACATTATAATAAACTTATTACAAACTCAAATAATAGAGTGAAGACCATGTGGAACATTGTCAAAACAGAAACACAAAAAATAAGAAAGGATGAGATACCCCCTATGAATGTGGATGGAATTGTAGTTGAAGACCACCAAACCATAGCCAATATATTCAATACTTATTTCACAACAGTCATCGATAAAATGGGTACAAACAAATTGGTTAATATAAATGTTTCATCAGATGCAGTTTATCCACTCAATTACTTATACCAAGTATTTACCAGTCAATTTCCAAGTATAAAACTTACACCTGTAACCTCTCAGGAAATTAGAGAAATAATTAAATCACTTAAATGGAAAAATTCACATGGTTATGATGAGATGTCAATGAAAATATTAAAGATAAGTTTACCTTTTATTGTATCTCCTCTTACATATATATGTAATAGAATGTTGTCTACAGGCATATTTCCTATGCGATTAAAATATTCTCAGATAAACCAAGTATTTAAAAAAGGTAACAAGACAGAAATATCAAATTATAGGCCAATATCATTACTTACATCCTTCTCAAAAGTCTTTGAGAAGGTTATTTATAAGAGATTATATTGTCATATAAATACCAATAACATATTAGCAAGGGAACAGTATGGCTTCAGGAGCAACTCATCTACAGAAACAGCTGCATATAATCTAATCATCAATATTTTGGAAGCGCTTAATAGTAATAAATGGGTAGGAGGTATTTTTTGTGATCTGACCAAAGCATTTGATTATGTAAATCACAACATTTTATTGTCTAAACTGGAGTTCTGTGGTATTACAGGTAAAGCAAAGAATCTAATAAAATCATACTTGAATGACAGACATCAAAGAGTGAGAATAAAGAATACATATTCAAATAATCATTTCTCTGAATGGGAAAAAGTAAAACAAGGAGTACCACAGGGTTTGGTTCTTGGCCCCTTATTCTTTCTTCTCTATATTAATGACTTGCCGGGCATAATAAACGATAAGCATATATCTAAACCTACTATATTTGCAGACGACACTAGTATAATTATTACTCATCCTAAAATTTCAGCTTTTAAGGAGGAAATTAATACAGTACTTGAGAAAATAAGCAATTGGTTCCAAACAAATTTATTAGTATTAAATTTCAATAAAACATACTATATGCATTTCTCTACAAAATCAAAGCTTCTCATAGACATACAACTTAGTTATAAAGGTAACCCTATTACGAATACGTTAAGTACCAAGATTTCTGGGACTTACCTTGGATAGTACACTATCCTGGAATTTACATATTGAACAGTTAAATTCTAAACTTAACTCAGCATGTCATGTAATTAGACTTTTGAAAACCATTATGTCTACAAAAAACTTAAGGATAGTATATTTTGCTTACGTGCATTCCATTATAACATATGGTATTGTCTTTTGGGGAAGCTCACCCTACAGTAAGAACATTTTTAAATTGCAGAAGAGAGTAATAAGAATTATTATGAAGGTAGACATTAGAGTGTCATGTCGTGAGTTGTTTAAAAAGCTAAATATTCTTCCGCTGTACTTGCAGTACATATTGTCAGTACTATTGCTTGTAGTTAATAATATAGATGAATTTACAATAAACTCCGATGTTCACTCAATTAGAACCCGACTTAGGTTTGACCTATATCCTCCATTAACAAGATTGACGAAATATAAAAAAGGAATTTATTATTCAGGAATAAAAATATCCAATTACCTTCCTCAAAATATTAAGAATTTATTTCGGAATGTGAAAAAATTTAAGCTAACTCTCAAAAGGTTTCTTTCCGTGGGTTCATTTTATACACTTGAAGAATATTTTGACTGGGCCTCTAGGAGTGATCTTGGTTGTTATGTTTAAATGATGTAATTATGTCTAAATAACTATAGACTCTCTTAATCATGTTATGTATCAGTTTTGTATGTACATTGTGTAGTAGTTGTTATACCTGTGTTGACTGTTTCCTGTTCCTAGAATAATGACAAGTTCTATATCCACAATAGTGGATCATTTGAATTATAAATTTAAATAAAAATAAATAAATAAATAAGCACAAAGCACTTAATACCACGTTCATGTGTAAACAAGGTGTGATCATTAGTGATATAATTTGTATTTTTGAATCATTGCATATTGGTTTTGTGGTACCTTCCTGTACTGTAATTCCTACTTTACATGAAGTGCAAATTGAACTTTATGAAATATTCCAATACTGTTGACTGTAAGCAATTAGTGCTGTAAAGAACTATGAGCTTTTGTATTTAAGACATCTTCATTATGGTGTATATTTACAGGTACAAAAAAAATAATGCATGACTGCCTTTGTATCACAGATATAGGAAAGGGCCTCTTTATATAGAGGAATTGAATATTTTGTATAAGCATTTATTAAGAACTAACAAGGGGTGTCTTTTGGGTTGGGGCAAGAACATTTTGCTGTGAAAAGGACCTGTTATGTGTTGTATCATACTATATATCATTATTAAGTGCAAGGATCCTCACTTTTAGTTCTCATGTACAGTATATATGGGACTTAAAACCAACATGGATGCCAGCAAAAATTTTGTTGGATTGTTATGTAAGTGCAGCTTAATTGTTATTACAGCTGGCATGTTGCTGTGGGAGTGCAGCCTGTAGTCTCTGCTGCGCAGCCTGCCCGACATGTCGCAATTCAACATCAACACGCATTATGTATGCAGTTATGTTGCTACTGGGTACTATAGCAGCTTGTGTTACCTTGTCACCAGGTCTCCAAGATGTTTTGAGAAAAGTAAGTTATGTTAACAAATGTATCAGTGCATTGCCAGTTGAAATGGGTGCATTCAGTTCACTGAAACATTAATTAAGTCAGCATATAAGCTCAGTGGTAACATATCTTGAATTTTATTTGGAGTATTGATTTCATTTTTCAGCCGTGAAACTGGCTGTTCTGACATGTTCATCATCATTGCATAACCTTTGCAGATTATAAAACATTACATCTGCCTAGTGTGATTTTACTGCAGTTAGCCAAATGGGCTAAAGATTTCGTGATATGAACCTAGCATACATATAGCTTGGTATTAAATGTAATATTATCTTGTCCTATGACACTTGTGTTTCCGTCTGTCTGGTTGTTGTGCAGTTTTGAATTGTCTTTTGTACTGCAAAACATGATCCATAGCCTCCACTGTTTCATTTCTTGGTCACCATTTGAATTTCATTATTTTGGTACAAGAACAATTATGGTTATTTATGTCATTGAGACAAAGTCCTTGTAGGCGAAGTACCTTAGAAACAATGGCCATTTAGTAATATTCATCTGCTTACACCATTACTGTGCATTTAATGACAGAGAATAAGGCGTCATTCACACTGCAACCCGAGCCGAGCTGATCAGAACCGAACCGAATTGGACCGCCTGAGTAGTGCGCCATTCTACGGATGCTCCGTTTATACCTCTTCACTTATCCTGACAGCCTAATCCATTTTGATCGCTTCGCGTTGCTCTCGACGCATCCCGTCACGTCGCTCTTGTCGTGAGGACTGAGTGTCGCTTTCGTCAGATCACTCTCATCTCGTCGCGTTCTCTGCGAGTTACGCATTAAATACATGACATGTCGTGCAGGGATTGGCCAGACGCCTTAGGCGTCATCATGCTGCAACCCGAGCCGAGCTGATCAGAACCGAACCGAATCAGCCCGGCTGAGTAGTGCGCAGTTCTACGGACGCTCCGTTTATACCTCTTCACGTATTCTGACAGCCTAATCCATTTTGATCGCTCTCTTATTTACAGTGTGCAGTGATTTTGAAAATTGTCTTTCTTGATCAGGGTTGCATGCTTTGGCAGTTACACAAGTGACATTGCTGTTCTTGAAAATGGTCCACAGAACTGCACAGTGCTAAACCAGTTGTATGTAAACTACGAGCGACTTCATTTGTGGCACCTTATATTTTTGCCACAGTTATAGCATTCTGTAACCAACAGTTTGGATGTGGCTTCCAGAGTTTGGAAAATTTGTAGACTCCTGTGACATACATTCAGAATATCTTAAAATATGGAACAGCTAATGATTTTTCCTGAAATTATCAGTGCATCAAGAGATGCTGTGTGGATCGTGAACCATATTTGGAATATCTAATCACCCACAATTGTGTCAGTATTTTCAGTCCTGCATGCCCATGGAGTAGTGTTGTCACACAATACCATACAGGGTGGTATAATCATGTGTAGTTGTAGGTTAGTGAAGACATTGTAACTTCTCTTGAAATAATTTATATCATAAGCAAGTGGTGTAAGTCTCCAATATACTACCCTTGAAATTACCTGGTGTCATAACCCAGGTGACCATAGCGTTAATGTGTTGGGCATTTTTGCTTCATTTTGCGTTTCCCTAGACAGTGGTGAACTGGCAAATCTGGGTAGCTAGCACAGACCAAGGTTTCAGTGAGATGTAACCCAAGTACAAGCTACATATTCAAGTTTGTACTGCAGAGCTGTATATATAGCACTGACTGTATTAATACTGCATTCCAATTTTGTGGATGTTTAACTTCATTAAATCTTTATGTTACTGGTTTTGAAAAATTAATACTCTTTAACTGGTACGCAAAATTTATTTTTGATAGAACAAGAACATGGTAAGTTGCCTCTGTGTGTGTTGGAGCTCTCCCCATCGTCCCTTCTCTTACAGCCAGTTGCTGTTACGCGGGTTATTGTTTGTTGTATAGTATTCACAGTACAATATTAATTTTTGTGATCTTGATTTACATCATTACTTTGAAGCACAGATTCTTATAGTGTTATTAAATGAGTACATTTTGTATAGTTATGATGGAGTTGGAACAGGTCATTGTGCTTTTCATCATTGTTTATTATGCTGGCAGTATTTTAGGTTATGTAGTGTGAAATGTAGGTTGATTCATAAATGATGAATTGCAGAAGTCTGATCAAGGTACTGTCCGTGCAGTTGCCTAGAGGAACTACATAAAACTACAGGAAACCTTGGTCGGGAGAGCTGGTATTGTGGGAACATTGCAAATACAAGCCTAGAGCAGTACCAGAACATAATTCAGCTTGATATGGTGTCGGTGGTGGTGATGGCGGTGGCAGCAGCGGCAGTGATGGCAGCAGTTGTTGATGCCACCATCATCATGAATGAACGGATTAATAAATAAATGTGTATTGTTTATTATATTCCCATACTGTTGGTTATGTGTGAATTCTGGTTCCTGTGCTGATTATTGCATTTAAAGCAGTGGGAAATTTGTGCATAGTTAGTGAATTTTTACATAACATATAATTTTGAAGGGATTCTTTTCTGTCATAAAATGAGGAGGCAGTGTATATCATTATCATAATTGCCTGTAACTGAAGTTGTATAAATTATTCTAGGTACCATTCTGTAAGTCTGATGACCCATCATGGCAGTGTGAATCTGCTGTGGGGTATCTGGCAGTGTATCGCCTCTGCTTTGCCCTTTCAGCGTTCTTCTTCCTTATGGCACTCATTATGATTGGTGTTAAGACATCAAAGGACCCTCGTGCTGGCATTCAAAATGGGTATGTAGTAACATCTTTGGATTGCATAGATACAGGACAGTTGAGATTTATTTTGTAATTAATTGCACTCTTTTGGGGGGGGGTTAAGTGAGTAGGTTATGGTTTCTGACTTTTAGCATACTTGTCTTTCTGCAAGAAAGAAACAGTGTTGTGCTATGCTGTGGTGCGGGGTGTCTATAAACGTGTGCCTGTATATTCTCATGCATGCATACTTGTTTGCATGTGCATGCATGCATGCAACCTTTCAACTTTGGACCAGTAGGTCAGTTTTCAAGAAATTTGGTAAGAATGTTGAACTATTGGAGTGTGTCCCAATTTCATACTTTGACATTTTCAGCAGTCAGTAATAGGAGAATGTGGACTTCTGTGGCAGGAACATTGGTACCACTGCTTAGTAGTAGTGTTCTAAAATGATACATGGTGCAGGAACTGCCAAGAAATGATAATTTTTTATAGGTAATGTTCTGAAGAATATAAAGTAACATGGTGGCTGCATGTTGTTGATAATCAGTAAAACTGATGTGAAATTTATTGTGGAGTTCAGTGATGATTATATGTACAAATTCTGTATGAAATATTGTTTGCCATATTGTAATGCAAAATTTTTTTGTTTATGTCCTGTAGGTTTAATGTATACAGTAAGTTATTCTAAGCTGGGTATTATGATGAAACAGGAACAGGAAATAAATAATATTTGAGGTTGCTTTCAGTACCTCAGGGAGATGGAGAATAGGGCCTGAGAAGGGGAATGAACAAGAGCCTGGAGAGACTTGTATAATTGGAGCTTCATGATTTGTACTCCTACCCAAATATTATTTGGGTAATCGAATAAAGGAGGATGAAATGGATGGGGCATGTGGCATGTATGGGCAAGAAGAAAATTGCGTATAGGGTTGTTGTAGGAATACCTACAGGCAAGAGATCACACGAAAGACCTGTGCTGAGGTGGTAGTATATTATTAAAATGTCTGTTTAAAGAAATGGGATGGGAGGGTGTGGACTGGATTAACCTTTAAACAACCAGGTTCATTATGTTGTTTGAACAGAAGAAGATAAAATTATTAAACAAATGGCATGTTGTGAAAAATAAAACATTAATTAGCATAACTTAAATCTGTAGTAAATTTTCCTGTTGCCCATATATATAAAATGAATATCGAGGGATACTTTTGATGTGTGTTGGCATATGTAAATGTTGTTATACAAACATAGACTTTTTAAAAGTTAATGTGACACAGGATATAAGTTGCCAAAGGTTTTCATGCAGTGCAGGGAGTTTATTGACTAACTGAGGAGCTAGTAGCATTTCAAGGAGGACTGTGCCCCTTGGAGTTAGTTAGTTAGTTAGTTAACTAAGTGTATTTTAGTTCAGTTACTTTAGGTTAGAAGTACTCAGAGTGTATAATACCAGTGTAAGAGGGATTGGTGAGTGATGAATTGGAAAGGGATTAAGGTCTCACTCTTCTAGGATATTATGCAGTGTATAGTGTGGCAGCTACTGAGGCTCTGGGACAACCTGTTGTTCCTGGGACTGATAACATCACATTCTGTTGGTGGATCATAAATTGAGAATTACCTCAATGTGATGTGAAGAACACCTGATTCATAGCACTGGAAGTGTGTGTATAAATGAAGTAGTGTTTATAGCATGTTCATAGAACTGCTTGTACATTTTACAAGTATGCTGTTAGTGTCACAGAAAGTTGGTCTGGTAGTTGTTGTTAGTCCTTCGTCACTTAATATCAGGTATACCTCTCACATGGTGTATTACTGAAAATGCTGCTTGCTGACTTACAATTATGGATGCTCATGTGCAGCCCTCATTGAAATTCCACTTTTCTGCCTTTAATTTAATTTCAGTGACAGTTAAAGAACATTTGAGTTTGTAATAGTAAATTTGATCTACCTACCCCATAAGCACCTCCATGCTCTTGTAATGGCACTATGATCATCTTTGTTAATAAATTAATTTTATAATTTTACTACAGTTTTTGGGCCATCAAGTACTTGCTGGTGATTGGTGGAATGGTTGGTGCATTCTTTATCCCTGAGGGCTCATTTGGAACTACATGGATGTATTTTGGCATGATTGGAGGTTTCCTGTTTATCATCATCCAGTTAATTCTCATTATCGATTTTGCCCATTCCTGGGCCGAGAGCTGGGTTGGAAACTATGAGGAAACTGAATCCAAAGTTTGGTAAGTACTAGTAAATGCCATTTCTTAATGTAGTGTAGTGCTATATTTGTAGTTAATGTACTAAAACAGCATTCTTTAACCTGGGGAGCAAACATTCTTGACCCCTACGGGTCTAATGTTGAGTCAAACTCATCTGCGCTTTCCATTGTACTAGGTCTGGTATGGAGCTCAAATTGACACATTACAATGCCTTAGATTCGTTTTCCCTAAGTTCCTCTTCCCCATTGGCTGCTCTTGAAATTTAAAGATCAGAAATTCCCTGGAAAATTAATTCGGACCAGACTGCTGAAATTCAGAAGAATAATTTGGACTGCAGAGTTTTAAACTTGTGCAAAACATAGCAGAAATAAGAAAACATAAACAACTCATCAAATCAGCTATTAGAAGCATTTCTAAGTTGTCAGCTTCTATAAGAGAAATAACAAAATAGCAGGTAGTGAAACCAGTCATTTGAGACAGTTTTAAGCTTGGTGTGATGATGTTATGATAGGTCTTCAGAAAACACGGTGTGAGGGTATGGTCTCCATTTATCTGATTCAGGATTGAATCCAGTGGAAGGCTCTTGTGTGCATGGTAATGAACCTTCAGACTGCATATAAGGTGAAGAATTTCGTGACTAGCTGATAAAATTTTAGGTTCTCAAGAAGGACTCCGTTCCATGGGGTTGGTTAATTTATAAATAAGTAGTTTCATTAGCATTTAAGTGGGATACATAGGTTATGTGAACAAACACAGTAGTTAGTACTGTGCCCCAGCAGCCTTTGTGAACTTTGTCCATTCCCACTCCATAGCTTGAAAGTAATAGTGTTGTGGGCAGTATCTTTCCTTGGAATTATTGGCCGTTATTTCTCTCAAGATATGTAGTGTGTTGTGACTGTTAGGGCTGAGTGGTATGAAATTCTGCAAAATTTCCTGGCTGATGAACTGCATAATCATGACCTGCCTATGTGGTTTCAGCGAATTGGAGCTACTGCTCACAGTGCATGGATAGGCATGGAAGTTGTGTGCCATATGTTTTACTGCTGAGACTTCGAGCCATGCGGACCTAGTTATTCAGTAGCACATTTTTTCCTGTGAGTTTAACTGAAGGCTGAATTGTATGAGTCATATGTCTTGCCAGTATTCCTGAATTCGGCAGTGTGTTGACACCATCTGTAAAGAATTTCATGACATCACAGTGACACAAAACAAGATAGGCAATGTATAATTAATGTAACATTGTGGCACATTTGTCTAACCATTTTTGCAGTGGAAACAGAACATTGCATTGTACTGCAGTACTACAGTTACTCTTCTCTCCATTACTTCTGGAGATTTAGTGTTTTCTGTCGGCTAAATCCTCATTCTTACTATCCATTTAATATATACAAATCCTCTTTGGTTTCCTGTTTCTGGACGTTTTAATAATACAATAATACCCTGATTTTATGTTCCTGCATTTTGTGTTTTTCACTACTTTATGCACTTACTGCACGGTTTTGGCCTAATGCCCATAAGAACAATGTTTCCCAGATTTTAGGTAATTTTTGGGTGGTTGCCATGTAAATTTAAAATTGGAGTGTTTAACGTGCTTCCCCGCTTAACAAAGAGGACAACTTGTAGTTCCGCTGCTGATCACTCTTAATCATATTTTTATATTACAGGTATGCAGCACTGCTTATTTTCACGTTACTGAACTATGCATTGGCTATAACTGGTATAGTGTTGCTGTATGTCTATTTCACGTTGGTAAGTACATTATTTCAGAATAACTGTAATCGAGAAATCAAGAAACGGTTTTACAATGAAATGTCATGAGTATCAGTAGGATGACCTTGATTTGTCCACTGTTGGTGGTTTTTGAGTTGTACTTTGCAGCATTGTATTCACACATGGTGGCTTTGCTCTCTCTCTCTCTTTTTTAAAAAAAAGAACATACTGCACATGTATGCTAAATTTGTGTAGTTTGTAGCAGTCTTAACACATTCTTACCTGTACCTGATAATCCAAGAATTTTGTCAGAAAATGTACTCACAGGAATGCCTAGTTCATTACCTTTTTGTTCTGAGGGACATTAACAACACCAGCTGATTCTTGTATTACGTTCAGCTGTTCGGATATTGAGAGAGGCTTGATTTTTCTACCCATGCTTGAAGTGGCCATTTTCAAGGAGATGTTTCATAAAATCAACAAAAATTTCATTACAAAGTTAATCCAACTTTAAACTCAGTTAATTGGAACGTGCTGGTGACTATTAGCACTGAAATGAAACAACTGCAAGTGCTGGATTAAAAACCTTGCTGTTCAATCATGTATATTTTCCCACAAGTTATTAGGTTGTCACAATGTTTTCTGTATCTAACAACTGATGTGCAACATAGTTCGTGATTAGGCCTTGCTAGCACATGGATTTTAATGAGCAGTGTTAACCATTTTGGTTACATGTTCAGCAGTTAATTGCTCTGCAGGGCAAAAACATGCATACATACAATGTCAAGTGAACAGAGTATGTGTGAATATATACATTTTTTGTACAGAGTACTGTGACTTATTGTATTTAAAGTGTAAAGCAGTTCAGCTGCAGTGCACTCCCATTACGGGACAGTGCAAATAAGTCTGCTGCTGCGTACACGAGTGAAAGTTGTCTGGATAGTTCTGATCCTACTTGTGATCCTAAAAACTTCTCATTGCTTGCAGCAAGAAGTCAATGAAAATTGCAATCAGAATGCATGTAGAAAATTTTGTAATTGACAAGGTGCTTTGCAGATTGCAAATGGGAGATGATGCAGGCACCTTTTTTGCCCCATTATCTGCCTCAAGTTTTCACATCCCTTTAAACGTATTACGTGAGGAATGTAACGTGCTGAGAGTTAATGGCAAGTTGGCAGCAGCGCGTTGTTGTCAGTCCATATACAGCCCCAGTCTTTAGTGCTGTGCTACCACATTGGCATGATGTAAGGAAAAAGACGTCCAAGATATGTACGCTACCAAAGAACATTAACAGCAGGGGTGCTAGAAGCGAAAGTACTGATGTAGCAGCTATGGTTATGAAAGAGAGACAGGTCAAGTACTGGGAACTGACTGACTGACTGCAGTCTCTGAGTCATGGAACAGTTGTTTGAAACAGTTCAACACCATGCACCGTGAGGTATCATTCTCCAATGTGAAACTTGGGTGTGGAATTGACCTTGTATTTTAACCTATACGAACTGACAGCATGATTTCAGTGCTGTATGTTGGGGAAAAATTGAGTGAATGGAAATCATGGAAATTGTTTAAGATTTTGTTATGGAATATGTATTAAATGGGTAAGAATTTTGTTTGCTGTGAACTTTGCATAGTTCTGAAGAGAGAAATTTTCTTACATGTGGATGTATTAAAAGGGCAACATGTAGGGTATATTAATCATGTGGGAGAATTTTGATGCTTTCTTATCCAGACATCTATGTCAGGAAAACTTCTTAACCAAGGATGTCTTCAGTGAGTTTCACTGTACATTTTAATCTGTACACAAATCACATTACATACATTTACAGTTTGAAATATTTTATTTTTTAACTTTATTTTTAATTATCAAATTTGAAATATAATTGATTACTGCTATGATTTTTGTATTACAGCCTGATGATTGTGCGCTGAACAAATTCTTCATCTCTTTCAACTTAATCTTATGTGTAATTGTGAGCGTATTGTCCGTATTACCAAGCGTGCAAGAGAGGCAGCCCCGTTCAGGCTTGTTACAGTCATCTGTTGTGACTCTGTATGTCATCTTTCTCACCTGGTCATCTGTTTCCAGCCAGCCATGTAGGTTGAAATTAATTCATAGTAAATTACAGCTATTTCACATATTCCTTAACCCTTTAAAGACTAACGTCCACTAGTAGCATCTCCTAGTAATGCCAGAAATGCTAACATCTACTTTAGTGGACTTCGTTTGGCAACGCTGACAGCCCCCTCTTTCTATCTGACTGCACAATGTCTCAACACTGAATCACTCATGAAAGCAGTCCTGTGTCATATTTGTGTGTAAGCACTTAGTCAGCTACCAAAGAGACCCTAATTATTTTCAGTTTGTTATGATGTTTCTTAGATGAAAAGTGTAATCCTGGCTTCCTGGGTGTCGTTGGATTGAAGTCAACGAGCACTTTTGACAGTCAGAGTATTGTGGGACTTGTCATCTGGATGTGTTGTGTTCTGTATTCTTCACTACGTACAGCATCCAATTCATCAAAAATCACCATGTCAGAACACATTCTTGCCAAGGACACTGGGGCTGGTATGTATTTGATATGTATTACCACCATTATTATGTTGGTGTTTATTTATGATTGGTTTTCTTGTCTGGACCATATTAAAAATATTAATTTATAATGAAATTAGTAGGGGCCTACTGACTGGCATGCCTTAACAATGGATTTTGTCATTTAATGCTGCTGTAAAGTTGACATAGTCACTTGTTAGAGGTTTTGGACAGAATTATGCATGCATTCTTAGCCTTGGTATGAGAGGGCGGTAGTCACCGTCATGACTAGGTGTTTTACACATGAGTTCCATTGAACAGGACGCAAATTGGACTCCAAAGCGAGCTTGGATTGGTAGAAAAGAAAGAAAATTCCAGTACCTTCCTGGAAATTAACAGCTGAGTATTCAAACAGTTTAAAAAATCTTTGGTAGCCCACAACTTAGGATATTTTATTTCTTGAAGAGTTTGTACTGCATATGGAAGATTTTGCAGAAATGCATATTCTAGAACAGGGTGTTTAAACCTAAGAATTTTATTCCAAATGACAGCGTATGATTCACTGTCTCATTGAGTTTCAAATTTTTGTTCAAAAGTTTGTTTTTTAGACAGTCATTTATCGAGGTTTATTGATTTCTTTCTGCTGATGATTTTGAGAACTTTCCTTACCTTAAAATACAGGGACGTAGTTTTAACCGACAACTTGTGTTAACTAATTCACTCATTTTCCTTTGACAGCAGGCAATGCAGCACTTGCCACTGTTCCAGTTCACTGTGAGTTGGGGCCCATGCATTTAGTTCTGTGTATTGCAGTTAATTTAGTTTTTTACTGGCCATATTTAAAGAAGGTGCTGGAAATGGGTTCCTTCAGCTCACAGACATGTGTCACAGCTAAACAAAAAAAACATGTTAATTGCACATTGATACGATTAGTTAAGTCAGCTGACCAGAAGTAACTAGAAACAGTTGTCAGATAAGTAATATCTCTGTACTTGTATTTTGCAAAAGTAATGAGGTTATAATACTAACACTAAAAGCTGTAGTGAAAAGCAACAGACATCATATTATTTTAAGCTGTAACGTACAGAAGGAAAAAAGTTATTTATAACGTATGCCTTTTCTGAATGCATGTCAAGCCAGAAAACTCTTGGTACATGTTATGTCGGATATCACTTAGTTGCATATTGGCTCACTGATTTTTAAACAGCCATCAGTAGTACTAGCGAGATACTCTCATTCCTGCATTGACATGTAGTTTTAGCTTAACTTGTTATTGAGAAAGGCTTTTGTAACTCACAGGTGTCTTTGTAAGGAGGAATATAATTCAAGATATAGAATATGATCTTAGATTCAAGATAAATGCTTCTGCTTGAGCTCTAACACTAATTTTGCTAATACAGTACACTGTCGATTATCTGAAAGTCAATCATCTGAAACACAGCTTGTAAAAAACAAAAGTTACAATGTGCTTACCAGTTACTGGTTACTATTCTGAAATATCACTAAGCTGATGAAAGCATTACAGGAAATTTTAATTGAATGTCAGCTTTAGCTATCACCTGGACCCGACTGACAACAGTCTCCCGTGACCATGATGGGTTGTTATCATTTACAAACCATTTCCTAAATAATTTATGGTATTTGATGATAATATTGAAACGGGACGCCGCAGCACCTAGCATTATGCAACCTGCGAAGCCTCTGATGTCACAGCTTCCGCTGTGCTGGTGCCTCTGAGTTAAAGGGACAGACTACCAGAACATTCCCATGTGAGAAAGGGGTATAACTGTGGAAGAGTCGAACAATCGAGTAGCAAGACAACGTTCAGAGGTGCACGGGCAAGCTCCCCAAGGGGAGTTTCCTCACAGACACACAACGAGAGAACATCAGATGGCAATGGGGTCTTCCCACGGCAAGACAGCGAGTAGATAGTGATGGAGTCTTCTCACGGACACAGCGAGAGAACAGTGGTTGACAATGGAGTCTTCTCACGGCGATACAGCAAGCATCGAGTGGATGGTGAGGGAGCCATCTCACGGCAAGACAGTGAGCAGATAGTGAGGGATTCTTGTGCTCACAAACCACAGAGTGTGTGGTGGAGTGGCGAAGCAACAAGTGAGTTTTCAATGACAGAGTGAAGGTGGAACTGCATAGTGTGGTGTGAGTGAGGTATCAGGTTCGGGCAGTGTCAGGGCCAGGAGCCCGAAAAACTGGATGTACAAGAACAGACTTAGCTGTTGAGAGTAATTCTTAAAATTCTGGTGAAGTGTTCTGTATTCATTACTGCTTTAATTGTACGTGTAGTGTCAATGAATGTTGGTATTTGTTAGACCCAGGGCCTATCTTACAATATTCTAATGCACATTTATTTGAACGGTTTGATTAACTGAACTTCCTCAGTCCAAATTAGTTTGGATAATTGACGCTATACTGTAATAAGCAGCAATTCGAGAGTATTCTGAATAGCTTCTTTCCACATACTGATCTAGAGCTATGGCTACGAAGATTATTCTCTCTTCTGCTTGGGTCAGCATTCATAATGAAAACTGTGGGTCACAGTGCTGCAGTATTTCCAAGTTCTCAGTATACTGAATTGCACCATTTTATTTTTGTGAGTGCTGTTGCTGCTGCCTGTCTGAAAATGATCTTATTAAAGGGAAAAATTCAATTATAAAGTCATAAAGTGTTTACTGCAGTCAGTGGTAACTTTTAGTAGAAGAGAGGTTACAACATTTTCTTGACAGGCCTTATTATTGGTCTCTGTTACCTTTTTTTTTTTAATGTGTTTTTTCCTTTCTGGCCAGTTTCAGAAACTTTATAGTATACATGAGCTTGTAGCCTGTGTGTTCCTTTACCTTTTCAACTTTCTGTCTTATTTAACTAGCAATTTTTGTTTCTTCCTCCAGTACGTGGCCAAGGAAATCGCTCGTTGGTTGATAATGAAGGTATGAATTGTTACTTTTCAATCATCCCTGTGCTTGTGGGTCTTGATGTCTCATGGCGGTGTGGTTGAGGGCTCTGTTTTTCTGGGATATTATGCCATCTCACTGGATAATCAATTCCTGCTGTGAAGAACCATAGTGCCTTCATCTTCAAGGGTCTGGAGGTCTGAGCAGAATACCAGGGCAGGCTGCAGTGGATAGTATGTATAGTATGACTGGTTTTTGGCTAGCTGGAAATGTTTGCAGGGCATTCGTTGAGGTGTGGGTGTGGTCTGATAGGTACCTTTGGCTGTGAAAAGGGCTGTTTTTAGGAGTGTGGTTGAGATCCATTCCACCAGCTGGTCATCAAAGAGGGAGTGGGAGAAAGCAGCCCAGAAATTTTGGGGGTGATGGCAAGGATTTACAGCAACACTTGCAACTATCTGTCCTGCCAGACCAAGTACATACAGCAGCTGGCCACATCAGTTGCTGTGTAGCACTGATGCCATGTGGCCCACTCAAGAGTAGTGTGGCAACAAAGACTGACCCACTGTTTATGTTGTTGGGTCCCTTGAAAGGGCTGGAGTGTGCACGGGTGAGGAGAGGAGAGGAGGGGAAATAACATGTTCTTGGCCAAGGTGGGCACCATGAACTATTCACTGAGAAATCTGGGAAGGTGTGCAAGGAAGGTGTAGGGGAGTAGTGCTGAAAATACTTCAAGTGAGTTAACCATCCAGTGGAAGGGGGGGGGGGGGGGGAT
>Ga0123352_10002154_pt1 | contig 27182 bp, 11 predicted proteins | sample TergutLab28metaG_FD_89700 | JGI IMG/M metagenome (GOLD analysis project Ga0123352, IMG submission 89700) | Labiotermes labralis P1 segment gut microbial communities from Petit-Saut dam, French Guiana - Lab288 P1 | ecosystem: Host-associated > Arthropoda: Insects > Digestive system > Gut ... | reverse complement strand
TTGGGCTGACCCAGGATAGAGACAGGTGACGGACGCTTGTGAGTGCGGTAATGAACCTTCGGGTTCCGTGAAATGCGGGGAATTTCTTGACTAGCTACAAAACCGTTAACTGTTCAAGAAGGACTCTGCACCGTGGAGTAAGTAAGTAAGTAAGTATGTAAGAATCGCTCACAATGTGAAAATGAATGATTTCAAGGCCCTTAATTATTGTTCTTCCTTTGTGTTTCAGTCGCATTGCAGATAGATTCCATCCATCAACATTCGCCGGAACGTAACCTACACAACTGACAGTGTCTTTACATTGAGCACTTCCCTCTTGCTCTACACCGTCTCTCTACTAAGATGCACATATTGGTTAATAGTCGTCCTATTCAAATTAAATCCTCAGATAAATATGAAGACTGTACTCATGCATGAAAAAGACGGGCGTAGCAGCCAATTTCATTTTTTATCTTAGATTGCCAATCACGTTCATCAGTTTCGGAAAATTTTTATTTACGTCACCACACAACGTCAAAATTAAACAAAGCTGTTAAATTACACAATACTTCTTAAAGCCATTGTAACGACATATCTCGCAATCGTTCGTAATAAATTCAAAATTGTTAGATATTTTGTACTAATAAGATTAATATTGTTTTCTCTGTGATAATTTATTACACATCCCTCCCCCGTTTCCACTGTCAGTACTTTCGTCCTATTCCACTTCCAAAAATGAAGCTGTCATTCTGGAATCTGACCAAATTCCGACTCCAGCTGTTGTTAATAAAACCTTCTAATATAAAAATTAATTAGATTTTGCAAATTAAACACTACATCTGCCAACTTAACAGAAGATTAGTTCATTAACATATGTCCTTATCAGTAAGACAGTATGCCCTAGAGACGGAATTGTGTTTCAGTAATAATTTACAATAAAATATTGTTGAATATAATAACCAAATTGTCGATAATACAGAGCGTATTCTAATACTGCCGAACATTGAGTCATATAGCTATAATTATGATAATTTTAACAAGATATTAAAGGCAGGTGACTTGCCGGTACACCCATGGTAAAACGTAAGTGATTTCCGGATGGTACTGTCCCTGAAAAAAAACCTGCAAGATCAAAACTTGTTGAAGCGGAAGAATTTCATTCAGAAAGCTAACCCCAAACTTATTTTAGTGTGAATTGTTGTTTATTGTCTATTAATTACAAAAAATATGAAAATTTATTAAATTCAAATATTTATCAATTATTTATTTATTTATTTATTTAAATGCTGAATCAAGAGCCTGTTTGTGAATTAGAGAAAACACAAACATTAGAATGTATTTAAAATAATTTAAAATACGGAACAAACAAAAAACGGTTCAAATTCTCATGCAAGTTAAGTAGAAGAAAGAATAAAGAATAACTGATACTGTGTCATCACATTTTATGAATAGGTCTATGAACCCGCCCGTTCCAGGTTCGATCCCGTGATCCAGTTTTCTTGAGATATAAAGGGTTTTATTTAAAAATATTTAGGAATCTTTCATATATATCTGCTTGGGCAAGTCGACGTCCTCGCTGCTCGATCCGCGATTTCCCCTCACATCAGTAGAACAGAGAAACATTGTATCAGGTGTGTGGCGTGTGAGGAAGATGCGAAGGTTGTGTGATAGAAGTTTATGTCGGCTTACCAGTAGAACTAACAATGTGTGTGTTGCACGACATATTTTGCCGATCGGAACTGATATTGGGGTCCAGACGATACCAGTCTCGGCTGGAAATTTGGCATCACGTATATGCAGGAGAAATGCTTTTATTCAAGGTAATTAATTAGTCAGAAATATCCAGGCAGCACACAAGGTGCATTTAGAGTGTGCGTGATTTAACTTGGAAGGTTTATATGTGCGAACGCATTAATAAAGTTCCATGAAAGTCGTAAGTAATTAACAAGTCACAAGACTCCTTCCATCCCTCCGTTTGTTCCTTTGAGAAGAAGAAGTCAAGCTCCGTTGAGTCAGCGGTACAAGTGCGGAGGTGGTAACCAGAATGAGATTGGCTGGACATGTGGCGCGTATGGGTGAGGAGAGGGGGATGTATAGGGTCTTGGTGGGGAAACCGGAGGTAAAGAGACCACTGGGGAGACCTAGACGCAGATGGGTAGATAATATGAGGATGGAACTCCAGGAGGTGGGATGTGGGTATGTGGACTGGATTGGGCTGGTCCAGGATAGAGATGGGTGGCGGACGCTTGTGAGTGCGGTAATGAACCTTCGGGTTCCTTGAAATGCGAGGAATTTCTTGACTAGCTGCAAACCAGTTAGCTTCTCAAGAAGGACTCTTCACTATGGAGTAAGTAAGTAAGTTTGGCGAATGCAGAATATATGATCAGTAGTTGACCTGTTGCGACGGAATCCACACTGATGATCCCCAATAATTTCTTCTACATATGGGGTCAACCTTGAGAGCAGGATGTTCGATAGAATTTTGTACATAGTTGACAGGAGTGACATGTCTCTAAAATTACTACTCTCTATTTTATCACAGTTCGTATAACTGTATACAATGATCGACTCCTTCCACTCCTCAGACAGTTCCTTCTTATTCCAAATAGAAAAATATTATGAGTTTCAAAGCGAATTGTTTTACTACCTGCTTTAAACAATTTTGATGAGAATTGATCAATACCTTGTGTTTTGTGCCTTTTTAATTTTTCAATAGACATTTCAAACTCACGGGCACTCAGATACGGTACTAGTGGCTCTGCTGTATATATGTCTGTCTACCTAACATCACTAACCCCATGGGCATTGAATTGCTGAGAGAAAAGTTCCCTCCTCCTAGTCAAAATATAATGGCAGTCTTTAAGCAAAATCACCATCTCGTCCTTTGATCTAAAAAATGTAAACATTCTTCGTCAAGCAATGGTTTAGGCTGCTTTCATTCTACAGACCTAGACTCAATTCAGCTGAGGTTATGATATTCTGTTTAATGTTCTCCCAAGCCCCATCTATGTCCTCGCTATAACTTAAGTTCTCCAAAGTTGCAAACCATTTTGGGATCTTAATCTTATACTATTTCCTAAACCCATCTCATTTAGTTTCCTGAGATTAAATATTTCCCTTTCAAATGTCTGTGCTGCTTGTATACTTCCCGCTAACCATTCCCTACATTTTGCAAACACCAGATAATGAGAGTCAGCTCTCCTTACCAACTGTACATCGAGTATACTCGAAAGCCATATCCTATCTATTAATATGTGAACATTCGGGTTGTTAGTCAGCCCATCAGGCGAGGTCGTGGTGTAGTTACGAATGTTCCGTGCAGTAATATCTTGCTTTACACAACTAAATTTATTGATGTGGAAAAGTTCACTATTCTAACACAATTACCATTACTATCCTGATGTAGACTCTCATTCCTAATCGTCGGGTTGAAAATATCCTCTCCCCCAATTTTCGCATTAATATCTCATAACAGAATTTTCCTATGGTACTCAGGAAAATGTTCGGAAACTGGCTCTAATTACTCACATCACTTTTATCCTTAGTTGGTGCATGTCCACTCAGAACAATTATATTGCTCCAGCGACCTCTCAGGCCTTTACATGACACTGCATCACTAACAAGCTGTACTGACTTAACTGCTGACACTAATCCGTCGTGTACAAAAACTCATTTTCCCATTTCATTGTTTTTGTTTCTCTTTTATAGAATAAAATATAATCCCCTGGTTTTACCGTGCCCCGTTTTCCCCACCTAACCCCCTGTGTACCCACTATATCTAATTTACATCTTGCCAACTCTCTGGTTGCTGTTGTAAGTGAACCTGACCTATACAAGCTTCTCATCTACCATGTACAGTACCAAATCTCGCTTCTCTTTTCCATTGCTTAGTTTGTACAAAAAGTTCAGACCAAGACCGAGGTACATGTATCTGATTCGTAACGTCATTTTTTAATGTTGAGGAGATGTTAGATACTCACCCTACCCCCAAGCTGGAGCAACACAACTTGTCGTCTGTCCTCGACTTCTTATTTAATATATTCTTAGCTACCATCTATATTGGAGGCCGTTCCTCCATCCGCAGCCTGAGGATACGCCTTATCTTTGTGACAGGGACCCACTTATCGCTGTGTCTTGTGGTACACAACAACACTAATTGTTCGACAAAAATTAGATGTGTTCACTATCTTTCTTCACCCACTTTGTATACATATCACACTTTTATATGGTACATTAATATAGATTGCTAATAATAATTTTAATAATTAAAATAAAATACTTAATTACGTATACTGACCAGGGGTTCCGGAAATTTTGATCTGAACTATTGAGTTAAAGAATTAAATAATTATAACAATAAGAGTAATAATAATAACAAGAAATTATAATGTCAATACAGAATGTAAAACAATTATAAAATAATGAATAGATACTTTTTAAATCATATTTAACATAATTAATTTAATACGTAAATCATTAAGCAAACGATCAGCTCCTGAACAAATCCATGAAAGTCATCAGTTGCTTTTGCAAATCTAAAACAAGAATTGTTCCGACATTGTGGCCAACTTTAAACTGAGTATATTCTGCGATATATCAAGTCAGCCCACGAAAGCTGACATCTACAAGTCTGAAGGGAAAGTTTTCAGGCCACTCCAAGTATTAACCTTTTGGCGCCGGAATTATTTTTTTTTAATTTTAGCACACCCTGTATATAAAATGTGAATAATACAGAACAAAATACGTTAGAATTATGAAACAAACTGCATTTTGAAGAGAAAAAAACGGAGAGTATACATCATGTTTAAAATGTTCGATACCTATATTTGTTGAATGAATATATAAAATGCAACTTTGGAGGTTGGCGATGCGGTACGTCAACTATAGTTGACGTTAGGCGTCTAAAGGTTAATAAAGGAAAGTGCGTCTATGTGGCGTCTCTTTGTGTAAAAGGCAAAGCACGTAAAGTGATTTAAAGTATTTTAACATTTATATTTCATATTATTTAAAAAACAAAGAAGGAAAAACAACAACTGGATGCCTTTAAGTATATTGGCGTCTGGAGAAGTAACTGAATTATATAAAAAAGAAGCACATTTTAACTTAAATCTAACTAATGTAAAACACAACGTCAGGGGGCTGTTTGGATAGGAAAATGAAGTCACATTACGAATTAAACCAAAATAACTAATGATTTGTAAAAATATGTGATCAACGTGATGGAGAAAATTAAGTTTGGAAGCAATTTGTAGGTCTACATCTTCTGTAGTATCAATTCACACAATAAAATTATCACACAGTTTGTGCTCAAAAGCCACTGTTTCTTTACCTCTATAGTGAAATAAATCTGATGTTGCCAATGTGAATTTTCATGAAGTAATCAATGCACCAAACGTGAATAAGATTTGTATCATCCTTGAAGGAACAAACTAATAATACTAATCGCCATGTTAATACTAACACTTGTAATATAATGAAGTAAATGAAAACAAACAACTATTATTATTGGTAGAATTTTTAGAATTGTAATTAGGAAATAAGATTAGGAAATGAATAATAATTAAAATAAAGAAAACAAATCAGGAACAAAATACCGGTGAATAATGAGAATGAAAATTCACTTAAAAGATCCGCGAGAGAAATACTCGTCTAGAAAAACCTGTAATTCGGTCTATATACAGTGGCCTCGTTTGCGAAGACAAGTACATGGCCTTAACTGTACACTGAATTACTGGAGTTAAATCTTTATGATTTGCGAGAAGTTTTAATGTTGAGTGTGACGTAAAGAATGAATGATAGCCCCGAAAGTAATAACAATCATTAACTGGAGCTGAAATTGATATCTTCTAGTGTGCACTGGGTCTTTCGAAGTACTGTCATAAATTTCACATTGTAGCAACGGTTTGATATCAGAGTTAGCACGATGTAATGTCCTGAGTCCTACCGCATTTCACAGTAAGTGTTTTCAGGGAGTTCTTATGCGTAACATCTATAGCCCATTGTTGTGAACGTCGCGTTCAACAAATACTAACTCCTTTCCTCAGTCGCAGCCGTTGGAGATACAATACCATTTGTTTCCCAGAGCTGCATTCAGAATACCTGGTTTTTGTGTCTCCCATTCACTATTTCATTTAAACAAGAGACTACAATCTCAAAATCACGAAATTCATTGTGACGTAATGATACGTTTAAGTAAACATACCGGTAACAATAAAGGAGAACTGTTCAAATGAGGCGTATATTGAAAATAATATAATCCAAGAAAAATGAAAATAAAAATGATACTAGGTTTTCCCTAATATTAAATCAACTGAAAGTAACTAGAGTGGAGTGTATGTACTTGTCTAACACAACTTCATTTACCTCAGCAATTAACCAACTTGATGCACAAAATTTATGTTTTACTATAAGTTTATTTCATGCCTCTACATGTTTCGAGCACATATGCTCGAAACATGTAGAGGCATGAAATAAACTTATTGTACAACAAACATTTTGTGCATAAAGTTGGTTAATTACTGAGATAAATATACTGAGATGCACGGTCAGCAAAACGTCAAAAAAAATTTATTTGTTGGTAGACATATGTAAATAATGTACTACATAAGGTACAACTACATGTTTCGGCGCTTGACAATGGCCATCTTCAGGTTGTACACGAAGTACTTAGTAAGCAGTTATACGAGACTTATATGGGTTGTATACATTGGTACAGTACAGGAGGTGAGGTGGGCACGAGATCTCGTATGTGTCATGGATCTCGTGCCCACCTCACCTCCTGTACTGTACCACTGTATACAGCCCATAATAATCCTCGTATAACTGCTTACTAAGTATTTCATTTACATCCTGAAGATGGCCACTGTCAAGTGCCGAAACATGTAGCCGTGCCTTATGTAGCAAATACTATATATACCTCTACCATAAAATAAAGTTTAATTAGACAATTTCATGCACTATATTCTAGTTAGTTTTTTAACACAACGGGGGTGACGAATATTATGATCGACTTAAAATATTTTAGTACGGACTATAAATTCTGAAGATATAACAAAAAAGAAATATGACCCTGTAGGAAAGCGGATAAAACATATTGGGCTAAGAAAACATGTTTGTATGAAGAATACGATTACAAACTGTATGAAATTTTAAAAATTCCTAAATGTTACGACGTCAAGGGTGCCATATTCAGGGAGTTTCAAATGCAAGGGATTAATTACATCAATTCATCAATGTGGAAATTACAATGTCAAGTATTAAGATACGTATTTGAATGTTAAAATTATAAAATACGCAAAATGGCAAGAATAATTGCACCTTTTTTTGATATCGTGTTTATCATAAATCTGACAAGTTCAAGGCAAATTGGTCAAATTTCTGAAATAAAGTGAAATGCCAACTTGTTGCAACTAGGTAATTTTATTGATGTATTCTTATCTCAACATGTTTCGGGTACATACGCCCACCACCAGGAGCATTAGATATTGAGTTGCAGCATATGGTTTTCTGCACCGAGGTTTTGGATGGATGGTGGTCCTGAGAGCCGCACCGTACACACGGCCTACGCAGCGGCTCTCAAGACCACCATCCATCCATAAGCTCGGTGCAGAAATCCATATGCTGTAACTCAACATCTAATGCTCCTGATGATGTGTGTATGTACCCGAAACATGTCGAGCTAAGGATACATCAATAAAATTACCTAGTTGCATCAAGTTGTCAATATCACTTTATTTCATGAGAAAGATGCACTTTCAAAAACCCTCAAGGTCAAATTTCTCTTTACACTATGTGTGGTGTATGCACACAAACATCTGAGTCCATCCTATGAGATCAAGGATCTAGTACCAGTGGTGCGTGTCTGTGTCCTGTATAAGGTACCTCCTGGCAGCTTCTTGGACTGCTTGACAAAGAAGAAATATCCTTCGAAACGTCGCTAACAGTTTACCTGTCCACAATACAAAGCACTCGAGAAGACGAAAAACGTGTAACTCACTGCTTGTTGAAACTCTTAGGGACAGCGGAAACCAAAGAAAGTTGAAAGGACAACACAGTGGAAATCTCTACAAACGTCGCCGTTTCCGGCAGGAAATCATTTGCCTGTGTAGTCTATCAATTTGTTTGATTGAGGCTTGAAAATGATATTTAACAGGTCTATCAAGGTCAAATTCGTAACGGATGATGATTATGAATTTTTATGATGTCAGGAATTTGACTGAAAGGCATTTTAAATACATTTCACCTTAAAAGGATTCCAAAAAATTAAAAAGACGTATATTTATTTACAGACTCTGTCGTGCCCGAGAATTTGTAGAATCTGACTCGGAAGAGTGAATGCAAAGTTTTAGGTATTGAGGAACCAGTACACTGCAAAGAAGAAACCTTAGTTCAATCATTACGTCACCCACAATTTCATTAGAATCTGGAGTGCTCTGTTTTGTGAAGTGGGCGCAAGCTTCGCAGTGGATCAGTTTTTCCTACTTAAAAAGAAACCTTTGATGGGCGGTATAGATTATCGAGAAGATAGCTTTTGAGTTATCACTTGGCTGATTATTTCGTGAACCCTTAAGGAGCAATTCCACCTCAGACAGCTTAGGACATTTACAAAAATAAATAATTATAAAGTAGGAATACTAACTTAAATGTTGAATTTATTAAACAACACAATTCTTAAAGTTTTATTTTATTTTAATGAGTGATATTCTGCTGTGTTTCGTAAATTACTTTCACAATAAAAACACAATCTTTAGCAAATATTTTATAAATCTTATTACTACAAGAGTGTTGAACGTCAACATATTGAATGAAACGACAGTTCTCTAACATAATTGTGTTATTTTAGAACTCTATACCACTTTTACTACACAACAATTTTGACATTCAAAGAAAATTTTGTGAAGATTTGCAAAATTAATAACCTCAAATTTTAAATATAATTTTGATATAATTGTTTATACAAACTTAGGTTAAAATATTTAATAGATTATTATAAAGCAAAACGATTGTAAGGAAGAGATTTCTTTTCGTGGAATAGTAATTATGATATATAAATATATTTTTTATATATTCTTACAAGCCTCATACTCCAGTTTGGTAGAAGTTTGCAGTACTTTGTAAAAACAAAAATTATAATTTTTTAAAAATAATATACCTGTTGTAAAAAGTATTTTAATTAAATTTATATTATTTGATATTGCACTAATTGTCATTTTTATCTATTTGAATTCTATTATAAATTTCAATGAGAAATGTATAACAACTTGTCAAACCATTTAAACTCACTTGAAATCCTTTTTCGAACCAAATACATGTTGTCCCTCTGGTCTGAGTTGTCGTGACTTTGTCGTACAGACCTGCTTCATGTTAAATTGACAGCACAATAACAAATTTACAAGGTTAGTTGATCTTATGTGTCAGATCAACTAAGCAAAGTAATCACACACAGACCTGAAAATACAGGAAAACCTATACTGATGTGCAACGAAACGGAGAAGATTGTCTATTTTGTTTGTTTGTTAGCTGAGTTTCTTAGTCTTCCGCGAATTGTACTGTGATTGTATTACAGTTTTGTTAGTTTTAGCGGCTAAATTCACTTTAACGTGTTCAAATCTGTCATTTTGTGGGGGGGATCCGTTTGCGTGACGATTTGCAGGTTCTTTGATGTTTACTCACCCTTATCCTGGTAAAATACTGTTTTTTATGTTTTCCGTACTGTTCACAATAATGCAACTAAATTTATTTTCGTTGATCATAATTCCATTTGTACAGGGCAAACAATATTCACTACTCTTTAACTTCGGTTAATAAACATTAAGGTAATTTGGTGCTTAAAATTTCAATACAATTTATAGCTGTACTTCAGTGCAAGAAGTTATAAATTAAAGGTAAAATAAAAAAAAGACTTTAAGCTGTATATTGTATCTGATGTTTTAAATACAATTCTTTGTGCTACCATTCGCCATAGTCTGGACTCGATTAAGAATTTGACTCCGGACTGACGAAGGTCGTTTCAACTTTCAGTTGACATTGGGTTCTTACCACACCAGAGCTGACAGTTGTACCGAATTTTCCAGTTCCTTGAAATGAAGAAGTGAAATTTCATCTAGAAAGCATGTAATTTATTACTATAAACTATAACCGTGATTCGATCAACGGAATTCGAGAAAACTATGTGCAGTCCGCGTAGAATGACGGGAACTTAACTGTTGTTCTCCCTGCTTTAGCGGTGAACATTTCATGCTTACCATATTTCTCTGTCTCTCTCTCTCATGTTCCTCCTTCATCCCTTCCTAATCTACCCTCTTCATGTCTCTGCGAAATACAAGTCCTTTCTTTTGACTTTTTCTTTATTCCTTCTACTTCGTCTGCCTCTTTCTCTTCCTCTTTCTATCTTTCTGTGTTACGTTTTGTTGTTTTTCCCCTCTTTATCTCCCTTCCTCTGTCTACATATATTTTTTCTTTATTTCTTTCTGCCTGTCTTTCACTTCTTCATTTCTTTCTTTAAATACCATTATTTCTTCCTCTGTCCCTCTATAACTCTCTTTCTTTTCTTCTTTGCTCAGTGGTCATGGTGCTGGTCATGGTAATGTGGACTTATGATATACATTCCGTCACCTCTTACGATAGGCAAAATGTATGTTTCCAATTTGACGGGGTTTCTTAAACTATTTCCTTAGAATAATTAACAAATACATGATTAAGGTTTAAAAGCGTCACTTAATCGATGATAACACAAACATAACTTCAAAGCAAATTTTGGGACAAACTTTGATAACACCAAGAAATGCACAATTACACATTCATGGATTGTAGAATTTTACACTTTCTGGTGTGTCCAAATTTCTAATATGACAAAGCACAGAATTAACGATGTTTGGGGCGTTTCGTCAATATGGAAGTAAGTTTTTTTTTTAAATCATCAACTGCATTATTCTTGAGTAGTTTAGTAAGGTGCCAAGTTTACTAAAGCAATATGTAGTAACCATGGAATTGTTCGGGGTTTATTACCCTCATTCTCGTAGCTGAGGCATGGAATATATCCCAAGACATTCTACGTGGTATTTGTTATCAAAGTGGCATAGGGGTAGATTTTTTTCTGGGCATTTCTGTCATCCCTTGACAGTTATTAATCAATCAATCAAAGCTCCGTATCCAACCGCCTGTCTTTGTTTAATGAAAATTTGACTTAACTTAAACCGCAGCGAGGCAGACATATTCTCAGCTCAATTTCGTCCTTTTGCTATCACTATCCTACCTTCATATAAGCCATATTCAATTTACATAAGTTTTATACATATTCCAGATATTTTTAAACTCATTGCTTTCTTTCTTATCACCATTCTCTAGGAGGTCTAAATATTATTTATTTATTTCTCAAAGTTCGGTTAGATTTGCTTTTGAATAATACATGTATTTGGACAAAGGGTTTAATACAGAACATATATATCCTTGCTTCAATCCAGAAGTCACTGAACTGTGCAATGACACATTTGAATAAACCTCGGAACTAAACTGCTTATGATTGCTGGAACATTTTGTATTTTTAAGCAGTGTAAAACCATTAACACATATGGTCCACCCCATTATACTGAACTGTGCATACCCAGAAACTAGGCCATATATTAGTTATTTATAAAGTGCAGCAGCCACGCTTCTCACGTCCATTAACGTTGCTAATCTTATTAAATATCCCCCATGTCATGTCGTGCAGCTTGAGTGCAATTTACAAACCAATATTTCTAGAAAGTAATTCGAAATGAAAATAACGAAACTGAAGCGAAAGTTTAGAGTATCGCACAAAACATCAATTTTCTAGAAATTCTCAAATACCAATCGAATGAATGTCCGCTTCAATGAGCAGGGTATTTTGTACTTAATTTAGTGCCATTGCAAAGTGGAGTTGGTTTGAAATAAATTTCAAAATAAATTGACAGTACTGAAATTTCTACCTTATTGGACGAGTGTTCCAGAAATTGCCAGTTCAGCTCATATATATATATATATATATATATATATTCGCATAGTCCTTAACACAAAGAAACTTACGTAGATAACGCACCATTCTCAATGGAAATAATAGGCTATACAACGAGGATTGCCAAACAGAATGCAAAAGCTTATTTTCTTCTATATAATTTCCACATGTCATTTTGTATAGGCTTTCCGTTAGCATACAAGACCCTGCGTAGTCCTGGCCTAAGAGCTGAACTCTTCTAGGCAGGAAGGATTTTGGAAACACATTCAAAGCCTGAAAGGCGTAGCCAAGGCGCAGCAAATTGTACTGCCGCCTTGGGCAGCGGAGTAAACCGGGCGGCCTAATGTACAGAAAATTTAATATTTTAAATAAATAAAAAAATCATTTTCTGCAATCTAAAATTTTTAAAATTTTTAAGAAGAATAAAAGGAAATTCAATATCTAACTGTGAGTTTTACAAATTCATTAATTTCTGTCGGGGTCGCCATTGTGATAGCCCACCCCGGGCTTAAAAAACCTTGCTACGCCACTGCGTAACGTCATAATTTAAAAATCCCTTATTACTAATGTACTGGTTTTATTATTGTAAAAAATCTTTATTGAATTACGAAATCCGAATGTGTGAAGTAACTCAAATATAATTTCAGAGTTTCTCATCCTTCAGTTCTTTACTTACAGGCAATGATTGACATTCAATGCGTACTTATAGTAATAACATATCTTGGCCCTAATTTCAAAAGCCTAATTATCGCCATAAAACCGAAATTTAAAACATTCAAAATTTTGACTATTACGTTACATACAAAGAATATTACACTATTTGGATTCATATCTTCCTCCAAAATCTATTATCACAAAGAAAAAAACAATAATTCCAAGATTCTTAAATTACGCTTACCTTCACAAACTGATAATAGCAGTATGGAGTCATGAATATTGTGTTGTAATGTAGGAATGAGTGTAGAATGGCAAACACTTCAAGCTACTGAGAAGATGGAAATAGGCTCTCTTGAAAAGGGCTTTAAGAGAATAATCGCACCATAAAGGCATGAAGAAAGGTCAATATAAGACTTCAGAAGGTTAAGGTTTGTAGGTAAAAAGATAAAGCATAGTTTTACATCAGGGCCCCTTATTTTCGGGCTAATATCAACTGAAAACCTTTCTTAGAAAAACTAGTCAATGATTTGAAAATAAAGTTAGTTTTCTTTACAAGATATATAGTTACTAATTTCAGTCAAAGATTTCTGAATTTCGGACCGTCTTTTTTAAAGTTTAGTGTCCCTTACTTTAAATCCGGCCTTTGATTGTTTGTCTAGTATCTCTGAATTTCGTCAGTTTGTCCCCAAAATTCAATAACAATCTATTAACTTCAGCGTAATAACCTTAATTTTAATTTAATATGCTCCAATTTCACTTGTATTCTTATCCTTTTTTTCGATTTCTGTATTAAGACCACTTACCATTAAACAGTATTTGGCATAAAAGTAGTTGTACGCGAACCACACTTTGAGAAACCATGAGTTAAACCAGTGCTAGGATTTACAGAACTTGAAGCCCAAAGGAGACAATTCATGGTGGAATACACATGTGACTATCAGAAAGACGAGGGAAAGACATTAAAAAATGATTAGAAACAGAATACACATTTCAGCACCTCATTATAAAGAAATCAGCAAATATATTAGATGTCATCACTGATGGAACTGACAAGAACAATTACTGGGCGGCAGCTACAGAAAAACGTTTCGTAAGGCAAAGAATGATGATGATGATGATGATGATGATGATGATAATGATGATAATAATAATAATGACGACTATGATGATGAAAATAATAATAATATGCAGAAGAAACTAGAGGAGACCATTAAAGAGACTTCTAGACTGTGAGACCGGAATGGGTCCACGAGTGGCCCAGCTCCATGTTACCTAGATGATGATGATTATTATTATATTACGATAATAATTATAAAAAGCCATACAAGATCCTTCTGAATTCTGTTCAGGATATCCCTGGTTCGAATTTCGACCTGGACACAATATCTACGCAATTTTAACCAGTTTCTCCTGGCAAATATCAAATACTTTCTCCTTAACTCCTCTAGATGTTCTTATGTCGTTAATCTGTTCTTAAATGTGGGTAACACAGTAAGCTTTGGACATGGAGAAGTTGGCTTGTGGTCTGTTTGGATTACTCGAATTTTACACTATTTTCTCAGGGTCTACATTCTTTGCCTATATAAGGTTACTGAGTCATGCTTTGTGACAAAATGTTCAGATCCCATTAATTTAATAGTTCTTCTATTGAAGCGTATAAATATTTTAATCTGGGTCATAGCATGCAATCATGCAATTGTGGGTTCAAGTATTGATTCCTAAGTTTATGCACAGACCCTAAATCAATTAATCGACCGAGTGTCTTATATAAAAGGTTATATCCTTCACGAGGAAGGCTAAGCTCTGAAGAAATTAGGGCGGCATATTATGTTTCTTGTAACTGCGTACATTGTGTAATAAATAATGTTAAAAACTTAATTTCAGCCATAATACACACATTCAGAACCATGGACTTGCTACAGAATAAAATGTTAATAATTTCGATATTTCAATGTTTTTCTTTCGATTTACGCCTATCCAATAACAATAATACCTGCGGGATAAATTTTCGCATAACGTCGTGAGACGCCGGATCGTATCGTGGTAAAAGGGGAGTGGCGTCATTTCTCCGCTAGTCGGGCTGCGTTGGATTCTACGTGGCTGCAGTAGCGCAGCGTTCGTCGGTCAGAGCGTTACGCGCCGAGCGGTGCAAGCTTGACGGTATTTTGCGTATTAAAACTTCCAACAATCCGCGCCAAAATTTCAAATATCGCATTGCAACCAGAAGAAGAAAACGTGTGCCAACTAATCTTAAAATGGACTAAATATTCTTCTTTTACCAGATATTTCAGTGTCGAGTGTGAAGCACTCAGTACAATATCAACAATACTAATGCCACGCCCTCATTTACGAAACCAGTAACTAATTTCCACAGCGGGTACTGTACCAGAAACTTCAACAGTGTTTCTTAACATCATAATCATCACGTCTGATAATTTAGCAACATAATTACGTCAATTTTCTGCATGACTCTATATATGTATATATATATATATATATATCTGTGTGGTGAATTGTGCTTCAATCTTCGATATATGTTAACAAACTTGTAATAAGAAATTTATTGAATGTACTTTATTTTATAGAACTACTTGTTATTACGTACTCCATTTTCGAAGGAACTATTGATTTGAAGAACATATCTGCTATGAAGAACTTGCAGAGTTGGTGAGTAAACAATGACAAAATATTGAATAATATTCAGTGAAATAATGACCCGTAATCAACTTATCGTTTACATTACTCGACAACTTAGAAGGAATAATGGAGAGTTTAAATGATAGCTAACAACTATCATAGCCAATGCTAATTTAATTAATGAAAACGTTTTATTTTCGTTCTGTTAAATACAATATATTCCAACTGCTCCTTAGTGTTATCTGCAATGAAGAGAGTTGAATGGTGGTTAGTAACATTCAGTGCTGCGGATATAGATCATAAATGTGAAATGCCTGTTGTGAACTGTCCGAGTTCCAAAAAAAAAAAATAAATTATGCGGAAAACATATCATATTTCAAGCTATCCATTTATCATAGTCATAATATTGTATATGGGCAACAAACAAACTGAATACATCCCATACAGTCTGCTATGTTATTGCAGATGGTAACTGTGTCCATACAAACGAGCATCAAGTTGATTCGAGATTGATAGATCGTGGAATGTAAAAATTAGGGATTTCCGGAATGTGACGAACTGTAGTTTCGGTATATACGTACAAATGCTTATAAAGAGTCTTTTGCAACCATCTTCAGGATGTAAAAATATATTAAATTCAGCTTCATGTAGTTCACTGATATATGAATGAATGGTCGATACAAAAAAGAATACAAATTCAGCGAAACGCCCACAAAATAGATCCTTACTTAATTGTATAAGTAGATGAATAAATATAAAGTAATGTGGGACAATTCAGTCGCTAGGTCCAGAATTGTAGTTGATGTCGAGGTACAACGATTGAGCAACTATTTCTCTTATTCTACACACTGGTTTCATGTTTAAGGAACTGTTCTGTTCTTATCACAAAGAATAAACATAACGTCACCGTTAAACTACGTGCACATCATTTGAATACAGCGATTTAGTCAGTGGGATACGTTTAAAGTAAGTCAACGTACGATGTGGAAGGAACTATGTTACATCGAACTGGCTACGTAAATACGTCACTACTACAGGTAACCGTGTTATCGGGGCAATTTATATTTCCAGTGAGAGAATTATGTGGGTAAGTTAACGAGAAGACAGCGACCTGTAGCTCTGCCTGCCTGTATTATTATTATTATCATCGAATTTTTCACTTCTCAACTATGGCTGGGAAGTATTCACCTTTCCTGTGATGTACTAATCAACAGGATTAGGCTCGGTGGTCTTACTTACAGTTTAAAAAGTTTCTTACAATTGAACATGTGCCAAGAATTACAGATTTTTGCAGTTGTATATATGTATTGGGGTGCAAGTTAAGTCTTGTTAGGCTTTGTGATGGTGACTTTGGAATTACTCCCGTAGATGATATAAATATCGGGATCACTTGTACTGCCTTTTGCTTCCACATAGCACATATTTCTTTCGCCAGTTCTTGGTATTTGTTTTGTTTGTCGGTTATTGTGTTGGCGAGATTACGTGTGTTTGGGACAGCTATGTCTATCAAAAAGGTGCTCTTTGTTTTCTTATTCATAAAAGTTATGTCAGGTCGATTAAACGGTATTGTTTTGTCTGTAATTATGTTACGATTCCAGTACAGCTTGAAATTTTCATTCTCAAGTACATTGGCTGGCGTGTACTTATAGTATGGACTTTTATCTTCAATCAATTCCGCTGCTTCTGTCAGTTTATGATGGATAATTTTGGCTAGCCCATCATGTCTCTTTACATACTCGGTAGGTGCTAGTTGCTCACATGCTGCGGTAATGTTTTGGATTGTCTCCGATTCTTTTCCACATCTTCTGCATAGCTCTTCGGTGTCTGGCTGCTTCAAAATATATTTCTTGTAGTTATTATTATTATTATTATTAGCCCAGCAGCTTAAAATTAGCCGTTATTTTCTGGTTACTACACTTGCTTTTGATAAAATGAAAGAATTATATTCAGTTTACTAGAAGTGTAGCGAAGGTATTGGAAAGAAAGGAAGGAAGGTAGGCAGAAGCTTATGAGCAAGGACACTCTACGTGACTAGTACTGACTGTACGTTGCTATATATCTTCTAGCCAACAAACCATATCGAATTAGAGTTGAATCTAGTCCGTGTCACTAACATGATCTGAAGGCAGGTAGCCAGCCCCATTTAACTGATCGATGCATTCAGTTACAAGTATTGCTCACAAGCTTCTACTCAGAAAAAAATTTAATACCGATACGGAATAAACAAAACAACATTCATCAATACAAACACATACATCAATCTTGAGCAACAACTTACGCAAGATTCTGCCAAACATGTACGCGTACAAAATAGAACTGCATGTGGTAAAAAGCGACGTCTATAAATAGATCAATCACGTAAGCGTATATAGAAATAATACAAGTTATACTGTGTGCGTGTACACAACCCTGAACTTGACCACCTATAAGAGGGCTTGAACATATTTGTAATATAAGCTCTATTAGTGAATTAAAAATATATGCGCAATTATATAAAATATATTTGGCTCCAACTACGTGTATATATACACTGAGGGTAACACAAACTCATTTCAACATCCATTTGACGTGAGTTCTAGAACAACTCGTGATGTACATAAGTTGACATAAGTTTTGCTATGAAAGTACCTACACATTGATACGAATTATTACATATGTTTTTAAAAATACATTCGGCCAATACATTTTAAAAATACATTAACTTGGAATTTTATAAATTGGTATGATTTTAGCTTTTATTATTGTAAAGAACATGGGATCCCATAATGTACGTACACATTGAATGTACCTTCATATAATAAATATTGTCTTGAAGATGGTTTGGTGAAACGGCAGCATGTAACCAAAACTATGTATTAATGACTATATACTGATGTGTTGTGACTGAATAAAATACTTTGTGAGTAAGCTTTCCAGTAGCCTAAGAGAAAATGAGTTTCTTATTATGACTGGCAGATTAAAAACAGACTTCCGGTACTGCAGTTCCGTCCTGATCCTGCTCGCAAGCTGTCAGCAAACCTGTACGACGTATACCATTGCTGTGTGTACAGTGAAAAACTCCTGATGATGGACAGGCGAACTGCCTGAAACATGTAGAGTTTTATTCCAAAAATAACTTTAAGGAATTAGTGCTTCTAGTTGGTTTTATTATAAGAATTTATCGCGATTCAAGGTCACCTGAAAGTCAAAAAAAAACCTCCACCTACCACACGCTTTCATCGTGTGGTTTATTAATAAAATTACTTGTATTTATAGTGTAAAGAATCTATAGTGAAATCGTGCTGGGACCAAATTTACGTGCTGCCTGGGAACAAATACAAGGACGTGTTGCTTCGAGAGACACTTAAACCTTGGTCATTTTGATGATTATATGATTATGTCAGTCAGTTTTAAAAAAGGTTTTACAAGCGTTATGATCTGTGTATTGAACGCGATTTCGTTGAATTGTCACTGTAGTGTACATTTCAGTGACAATTCAACGAACGCAGACCAAAGTCGTGTTTTGGTAACTGAAGAGTGGTGTGGATTATTTTTTTTACAAACAATTTATATTAAATTAATGGTCTTTAGTATGTTTTGTTTATCATTTCCTATTAGTTAAATATTGCATTTCGTTTTCCAAATGTATTAAGCAGGATTTTCTTCAGCTTTCCTTTGTATTGGCTCAGAACTTCAAATCTTACAAGTTTTGTGGTAAGTCATATTTAACTGTTTACTGCATTCTCTTACATGTATTGTATAACCCTTTCAAGACAAAGCCCCTACCGCGCAGTAAACACTTTTCATCTCGATTATACGAATAAAAATCAATCAGTTTGTAATGTAAGTGGCACAAGTCGCTGTTTGTTCTCAGATAAATACAAAACACATAAATACGGTGTGGGGAGAGTGTACAGTTGTTGAATGTTAAACTGTTGGTGCATCACGTAAAGAGTAGGCTTTAAAAGGTTACAACAAAATACAGAAATATATCAATTCTCTTAATTTGGAGAGAGACAGAATGAAATAATTCTGCAGTGAGCCTAACAGTTTACTATAATCAAGCATTCATATTTCCATTTCTCCAACTCATTCAGAGTGCAAATGTATACACTCGTAGTAGTAGTAGTAGTAGTGACGCCAGTACTGACACAAAACACATTTTCTGCTTTATTAAACATATACCATAAGTGCAGGTATGTGTTGACGGTCTGATTAGAAGCTAAAATTCTGCGACACTTTTAGCTTACATTGGGCTGAAGAACTATATGATTTTAAAGTGTCTCCACTCACGGCGGATAGGTTTCCGAATGTACATATTTAATGACATCTTCAAGGCTGCAGATATAATACCTACAACGATATGATTGTAAGTAAATATTTCTATAAATAGCACAAGATTTTTTACACATACGCAAAAGCAAACATATAACAAAGACGGCAGAAACGGTTCGTATTAGATAAACCAGCATAAACAAAGCGGTTTGGTTGGGGGGGGGGGGCGAAAGAAAATTTTGAATAATTCTGAAAAACATTAAGTAAGTAGGCAATTAAAAATGTAATGAAAAATCCTTAGTGGAATTTACTGCGAATGACTGTGATTTATCAATTACAGATACACCACAAACCCATAACGTTTAAATGTTTTAGTAGTGTGTATAATCACTCACAAGGATTAATTATTAAATACATGATTAATTTTAATTCTTTCGCATTTTTGCCTGTAGTAAAATCTGCTAGGTCGTTTAAGGAAAGTTCACTCAGGGTACAAAAATGTGAAGATTGCAAATGTGGAGAATTAAAGCTGTAGCTAGGCAAATGACACAATGTTTGAGAAGGCGTTATATATGCAGGCGTGTTTGACTACTTACGTACTTGCAATTTTGGGGAGAAAAGTTTTAAAGCTTCATACCCTTTTCCAACAAAACATGGAAGTAATATACCTTCAATAAATAACACTACCCACATTTACGACGCACTGTAAATTATATAACACATTAGTTCGCAGATATAACACTATGAAAATTTTTTCGAAAATTTCTGTATGTGCGGCAGAGGTGTTCTTCGAAGGTTTAAGAATATGCTACTGACTTTTGTGTCGTGTAAAGCAAATACTGATTTAAACTATACACGTGATTGCGTTATGGTTGAGATCAAGGTAAACAGAACTGTAATTTTGCCTGTTGTTTTGTACGGGAATGAATTTTGGACTTTCACATTGAGATAAAAACATAAGCTGAGGATTCTTTTTTATTTATCTCAGTAATTAACTAACTTGAAGTACAAAATTTTTGTTTTACAATAAATTTATTTCATGCCTCTACACTTTTCGAGCACATGTGCATTACACAGCCTCTGGTATCATCATACCTATAGGTATGATAATACCTCCTCTGGTATCATCACACCTATAGTTGGCCGTCTCGTGCACGAGACGGCCACCTACTAGTGCAATGATACCAGAGGCTGTGTAATGCAATTTTGAACTCCTGATGATGAGCACATACGCTCTAAACATGTAGAGGCATGAAATAAATTTATTGTAAAACAAAAAATTTTGTTCATCAAGTTGGTTAATTACTGAGATAAATATATTGAGATGCACGATCAGCAAAATGTCAAAAAATAGGCTGAGGATATTACAGATCAGCGTGCTGAGGAAGGTGTGAGGGGCTAAGAGGGATGAGGCAATAAGTGAGCATAGAAGACTACATAACGAGGAAATTTATGATCTGTACTCCTTACCAAAGGTATTTCGGATGATCAAATAGCGAAGAATGAAATGGGAAGTGAATGTGGGGCTTACGCGGGACATTAGAGGTAAATACATGGTTTTGGTGGGGAGACCGGAGGGGAAGGTCAGGGCGTAGATGGGAGGACAACATTTAAATGGTTTTTAGAGAAGTGGTATGGGGAGGCATGGACTGGATTTCGCTGGCTTAGGATAGGGACAGGTGGCGGGCGCTTGTGAGTGCGGTGATGAAGTTTCGTACTCCGTAACATGCGGGGAATATCTTGACTAGCTGAGGACCTGTTAGCTTCTCACAAATGACTGCCCCATGGAACTAGTTAGTTACTTAGTTAGTTGTTAGTTAGTTAGTTAGGGTAAATTAAATATGATTAATAATTACTGCTACTTTAATTCATTTATATGCCTTGAAGTGTTTCTAATAATACAACCCCAGCGATCTCTCATGACTTCAAACAATAAATAATTCAAGGGCTGTCTATGTAACTTAAAAGGGTATTGTAGGTAAAATATGTTTAAAAACCTAGCGAATAGCGTCTCAACTGAAGTCGCTTGTGTGGATTTTGTGACCGTGACATAATACAGGACATACATTTGGCGCTATGTTGACTATTAGGGTGAAAGATGAAAAAGAAACAAACCGATAGGAAACAAAGAAATAAATGTCATGCTTGTGGACTATCCAGAGATGTCAGGATCGCTAGAACTAAACCACAGATTAAATCTATACTCACCCAGAAGTTCTCTTCAAAGACTCGTCCATGAATGGTAGGGAGGTTAGATGACACCAAGCTTTAGACTGGAACTGCTCAGCACGTTGTTGGAATACTTATTCGATGATGCTAGTAAAAGGTACTGGAAGACACAAAAGAAGGAATATATAGGCTATTGAAATGAGGTTTTAAAGACATATATTTTATACTTTCGTCACATGCCAAAGTTCAATAGATTGGCTTCAATAAATGTATAACACAACATAAAAGTGATTTTTCCTGGTTTACTCGTATTGCTTGGTTTTGACGAAGAAATTGGGACATGACGACTTAAATACGCGTTTATACGTAATGAAACATGAGTTTAGAAACAAAACTGGATAAAAATAAAGTCAGCAGATATTATGAATGAATTGCATCTGAACCGAAATTAAATGGTCCATATTATTTAGTCCTAAATTTAATGTCAGAATTTTACTTATCACTAAATGTGTTCACAGTATTTGACATTGTCCAAATTCTTTGCTAAATAAGTGTAAAGTTTTAGGGCCGCAATTATTTAGATAGGGACCAGTGAGATCTGCGATATTTTGCAATTTTACGCAGCGTAGAATGGTAATTTCGTGCCGAGGTTTCGGTAAACATTTCTCTAAAAAGGGCCTGTTTAAATCTCTAAGATGAAGCTGATAATTTGTCCCGAAACGTCGGTAAGAAATTACAGTCCTACGCTGTATGAAATCCCAGAAGAGCGCAAATCTTATTTACACCACGACCGAAGCCGGAAGTCACTCACAGGGCAAAGTTATCAGGCATTATGTACTTTCATTTAGTATGGCTAAGTGCTCCAGTGAGTGCAGTAGAATAACGAAGACACTTATCACCCTCGGAACATAAAATTCATGGTTAAATTTCGTCATTCAAGATAAAAAAGAGCTTTTCGTTCTTAACGAAGGCAGCCTGAATTGTGTCCTGAATTATTACATATGCCATAGTGAAGAACCGTAGTATAATCAGTATTCGCCGCTCGTCACCCTATGGATAGGCCTTCATTACACTGTGAAGTTACAAAGGCTTCTAAACGTAGGAATAATACCATAATTAAGAATTTACACGTTACTGATGTAATTAATACGTTTAAAGCGAGTATATAAACTAAATATTCACGCGCTGATCCACCCACACCTTCCTTCAAGAGATTTTTCTGTATTCGTGATGGTTGATGGACTCAATCAATTGCTGGGTATTAGATATTATTGCTTTTTAAACAAAACTAATCCAGTAAATTTTTACGGAAAAAAGTGAAACACTTCTCACTAAACAAATTATCGTGCTTAACCTTTCGGGGCCAGAATTATTTTTTTTTTATTTTAGCACACCCTGTATATAAAATGTGAATAATACAGAAACCAAACAAGTTAGAATTATGAAACAAACTGTATTTTGAAAAAAAAAAGAAGAGTATACACCACGTTTAAAATATTCGGTACCTATATATGTTGAATAAATATATAAAGTGCAACTTTGGAGGTTAGCGGTTGACGTTAGACGTCTAAAGGTTAACCTTTTGGCGCCAGAATTATTTTTTTAATTTTACCACACTCTGTACATAAAATGTTATTAATACAGGAACCAAATATGTTACAATTATGAAACAAACTGCATTTTTAAGAGAAAAAACGGAGAGTATATACCATGTTTAAAATATTCAATACCTATATTTGTTGAATAAATATATAAAATGCAAAGTTTAGAGGTTAGCGGTGCGGTACGACTCCTATATGTGTCGTTAGGCGTCAAAGGTGTAATTAATAAGTTGTAGAATAAGGTGATAAACTTGTTGGAACATACTAAAAGACGAAAATTAGGATGAGGGAAATATATCGCTACATCTTATCGATTTCATTAATCTATTGTCGATATTAATACACTTCATAAAACAAGAAACCACATTTCACCATAGCTGTTAAACGACAGTCTCATTGCAACACTTTTCATACATATTCAATAATCTGACATTCCAAACAATTACGATATTCAGCATACAACAACAATTCGATTAAATGTGGTGTTTTTTTTTGAGCGAAGTATGATCACTTTTCCATCACTTAAAATGGGGCTATTTTCATGTGCGTTTCAAATTTTTACATAAAACACACATCAACCAGTCTCTACCATAAACATGGAAAAGATGCAAACCTTAATTCAATATATCCGATTGATGTCTGTTCATGGATACTTGGTCGGTGTGGAAACCAAATGTACAGTTACGTCACTCACTTAGTTCACTTACACAGCACAAACCACGAGCAAGCTTTGCCATGTATTGCTATACATAAATAATCCATCGAATGACGCCTGTAAATTACATCTCTTTTATAACACTATGTTACGGTCATTTTACCGAATATGCGTGTTGTTAACTTGAAAAGTACTTTTCAGGTATTCTGACAGGAAAATCGGGGCTGAAAAATAGAGCTACATTTCCTGGAAAAATTTCAAACTACAATAACGACCGGAGCATAGGCACGGTTACCTCGTAAATACTGCATAAAGGCAAATGGTTTTCGGCAATCATTTCAGCTTGATGTACATATTCAGGACTGCAAGAATAATTTGTTGTATTTGTACAGAATAATAACACCGTTTGAATTTATATATATATATATATATAAAATAGTGTAAAGTGTTCCGGTTACAGACCCGGTTTGGCTCAGAAGATGGGTAGACTAATACCTCTACTCTTCCATAACCTCGGCACTAGAAGGAGGTGAGTGGTCAGTAGCACGCCCCGGTCGCATTTTACCCCCGGGAAACACCCGATATCCATTGTACAAGAAGCTGGTTGGGCCTCAGGGCCAGTCTCGACGGGCAGAAAATCTCGTCCCTACGAGCATTCGATCCCGGACTGTCCAGCCCGTAGTCAGTCGCTATACCGACTGAGCTACCTGTCCCCCCCCTACACACACACACACACACACATATATATATATATATATATATATATAAGGCCCTAAATCGAAGTAGAGCCAGGTTTTCATAGTGAAGGTAGAAGAATGTGAATAAGTGTGTTTGAAACTAGAGCCTTTGCTTAGGCTTATCACAAATTTTCAGGCACAGTATAAGGACTGAATCAATGTGATGTCTTATCATAATCCTTGTCACTAATATTATACCAAATATCTCGGCACGACTATGAAATGCGACTTTCGTTTCCCGTACATCGATAATGAATCCAATTCGTATAAACTCTCTTCACCGGACAAACTGAAAGAAATTTCGCCAAAATTCAAACAATTGTGTTAATTCAAACCTAAGAGTAATGTGTCTAGATATGTCCAACATGAAATAGTTAATCATCATTCTTTTGGTAAAACCGAGTATGTGATGGACAGGACACAAGAAGAAATTTTGATGTTTTGCTGACCGTGTATCTCTATATTTATCTCAGTAATTAACCAACTAGATGCACAAAATTTTTGTTTTACAATAAGTTTATTTCATGCCTCTACATGTTTCGAGCACATGTGCTCTAAACATGTAGAGGCATGAAATAAACTTATTGTAAAACAAAAATTTTGTGCATCTAGTTGGTTAATTACTGAGATAAACAAGAAGAAATGTTTCACACTTAAATGGAAACTACAATAATAACCAAATAAACAATAAACTTACTCCAGGTTCTAACAACATTTTTGAGACAGTATTAAAGAAACCCTACTGCGCATGTCTATAGGTACTATTCCCATAGAAAACAACCTGATTACAGTTGGCAAGAAACCCCACGAGAGGGTCTGTTTTTAAGTAAACAACTCCGTGTGCAATCAATAAACCACACAAGAGTGAAAGTGAAAGTCGCGTACTTACGGAAAACCCTTTTATACGGAGGGTTTTTTAACTTACGAAGGAAAATCTCGTTCCAGGTTCTTCTTGTATATCAATATACAATCTACACAACAATATTTGTATTATAGGTTATATATTATCATAAATAACAAGGTAAACGTAATAAAGAAAGAAAGGCTATTAGGTAAGAACTATACTGCACAAGTGGAAGTGTCTTACGGATCATAAATTTCTATGCAATACCAACTGACTACACTTCATCCAAAAATTCTTATTTATAATTTTGATTTCAACATGCTTTGACCTGAATTTACAACGATAAACTCGATTAGGTTAAGCCATCTTAGTTTTAATATTACGCATCTTACGTAACAAGATGAGCTCATTCTTGGTTCTAAATAAGTGTAATTTATTACAGATTTAAGATATTAGTCTGTAATTACTTGTAGTCTGCAGATGTCGTACAGTCAGCCGAAACGTGTAGCTATATAAAGTATGTTAATAAATACAGTAAGCCTACTTGTATTGTCTGAAAAATGTTGCCATTAATTACCATGGAGATTTGTTGGCTGGTCTATTTAATGCAAACTATGAATTGAATTTGTCTAGAATATATACAGGCGAATTGTGGAATAATGTCTAGTTAATGAATGGAAAAATATTTGTTATGAATGTTGTGGCATTTGAAGTTATTAAGTCTTATCACTATTACTCTGGAATGACTAGGCGGAGGTACGTATAGTCTGTTAGAACAGCTAGAAATGCAGTGCAGGTTCCAACCCGCTCCCGCCCAAATACCAAAGAGAGGTGTTGACTGTTCCACCATGACTTGCATTATCAAGAAAAATATTGGGATTTTTTTTTTGTAAAAGACCTCAAGCGTTCTTCTGCAATACTTCAAATAAATTCAAAACCCCTGTGTTGTACCTTTTTCGACGCTACACATACTCTTTCACATTTCTTTAAAAGAACAGAATAATTAGGAATTGAAATTACCTCCTTCTCATTTCCTTCACTGAATTGTAATATTATCACTTCACGCTTTTCGCTGCTGACGTCGGGTAGTTCTACCTCGTAGCTTATAATCAACCTCTCTTTTGAACACAATTTTTGAAGCTTATAGGCCTAGAGTATCATTCGTAGGATGGCTGGGAAAAAATTACCGAGACAGGACATGGAATGAAGATGTAATGGCACAATATCAGTAACATATTCCAGTTCTCATGATTGTATAAAAAATCTGGAAGTCATGATAGCTGGTGTTTCTGTCGAGATTCGCAGCTATAACCTTTCAACTCTATCAGTATACCAGCATGTTCGGTTTTCTCATCATGATCTGGTAACTTCCCTTGAGGCATTTCTACATGTTGTATAGTTATTGACGCACTTGTATATGTTATATGGCTTTGCAAGCATTGACTCTTACCTGCAACTAAGTGTCATAAAGTGCATGGGATATTCGTAGTGGCAAGAGGAAGGAATTTTGAAATTGTAAACACTAAAAATTGCAGTACCTGTTACACTGTTTTACTATAAACACATTATGATGGTAATTTCTGTATTCATGTTTACCGAAGAGTTCATTATGTACTGGTAGTAATCACTATATATATATATATATATATATATATATGTGTGTGTGTGTGGGGGG
>Ga0123352_10002152_pt1 | contig 27199 bp, 12 predicted proteins | sample TergutLab28metaG_FD_89700 | JGI IMG/M metagenome (GOLD analysis project Ga0123352, IMG submission 89700) | Labiotermes labralis P1 segment gut microbial communities from Petit-Saut dam, French Guiana - Lab288 P1 | ecosystem: Host-associated > Arthropoda: Insects > Digestive system > Gut ... | reverse complement strand
TCAGTATATTTATCTCAGTAATTAACCAACTTGATGCACAAAAGTTTTGTTTTACAGTAAGTTTATTTCATGCCTCTACATGTTTAGAGCACATGTGCTCGAAATATGCAGAAGAATGAAATAAACTTATTGTAAAACAAGAGTTTTTTGCATCAAGTTGGTTAATTACGGAGATAAAAAATTACAACATGTAGTTAATAATACAATGTTCAAATCGCCGTAGAGGCAGGGAGGGTGTAAGAGAAGATTCTCAACAAAAGTTTTCGACGTTCTCGATCCGTAATTTTTCATGTATTAAAGTAATTCACCACATCTACCAGCCCCTAATGAAACGCTACACAAAACAGCCAATGTACAATACCACTGTTTTCGAAAGTATTCCCTATCTTCATTCTAAGTGTTTATCTCCTTCAGACAAAATAAAGTCGCAAATTTTAAAAAGGTAGATCATATTTGAAGATTTTTTTGTTGTTTAGTGACAAAATATTATTTTATTTTTTAATTTACATTACACGAACGTAATATATTTTCTGAGTCACTGATGGTAATATTTGTGTTTTACTAGCTGATTTTCTTATTACGAAATATTTTAATTCTCTTCCACTTTAAACACTTAAGTATTTCTTCCTTAAAAGCAGAACACAGACACGACTTCAACAGAACCAAACAACCAGTTAAATGAGAAACCATAAGACGTTATGTCCTTGCTTATGTCTTATTCTTGGGCAACATCCAGACACTGAAATAGGGGCTTATAGTCCAAACTAGCAACAATATTGTCATGTTGTCCCAAAAATATACTCGTATTATTTTGAAAAACAGGTAAATATTTTTACTGTATTTTATGCAGTGGTCCTCTTGTCCCCTTAAGTTCCTCGATACTTAATACATTTTACTTTACGCTGAATAGGCAGCAAATACCTCTTAATATTCGGTTCTTACCTACCATAAAAACGCAAATGATTTATCATTAGACATCCCGAGTTCAGTAGTTACAAAATGTGTTAACAAGTTGAATATTGGAGCGTTTTGTGTTTTCGTACAGTTCGTACATGTTTTTTGTGTGAATCTCAAAACAAACAGCAAATTTTCCCGTAAAGAAGACAAGTCGCATGGCTTTAGCAATGAAGACTGCAATTTTCCTCTGAAAGTTACGGATTGGATGTGTATGTGTATGTAATATGCTATTACATTAGTTTTTAAAGTTTTGAATGGCGTTACGATCTGAGAAGTTGTCATTTCTGTTACACGTAACACGTGGTCGTTTCTAAATGTGTTATCACGTATCTTAGGTGCCTTGTACAAAACTTTGTGCATGTTCACTGCGTATTTCCGATTTCAGGCGTTCTAACATAGTCACTGTGTTCATTGTCAATTTATCAACGAAGTCAAAAAATCACTCAGTGGTTAACTCTCAGTTTCCACAGCTATTAAATTCCTCTCAAACTTCACGCCATCTCACTCCGAAATAAAATTGCCTTACATCAACAAAACCCTATAAACATTTCTGCTCATTCAGTTGCAAATGTGAAGATATCTTTCCAGCACCCAAGCAATATCATTGCAGGTTCTCACTATCTACAGCAAGGTACATTACATTACATTACACTTTAGTTAAATGACGTAGATGACCCAGTATATCGGCTGCAATGTTTCGGAATTCTACAGGCAGATATGTCGCCATAGCGGAATGGAATGGAATAGATGGAATGGGTAACCGGCCAGCGGACTGGCAAGCTTAACGAGGCGGGAAAACAGCTGACGTCCGAAGTTCGAACAGTCCGGAGCTGGCTCGCAGCTCGTTTAACGATTTCCGATCCGACAGACAAGCAGTGGCAATAGTAGTTGTAGCAGTGACACTAGGCTGCGTCGTCTGTTTGTTAAGATTGTGTGTCATCATTCAGTGTCAGATTTGCTGACACAGACACAACTCTCAGCGTCAAGTTTGCTGACACAAGCATAATTTTGTCTACTGAAGCGTATCTTCCACCATTTGCATCAAAATCGGATTAATGTTTTAAAAACTTTTCCCTTGAAGTAAATATACTATATATGTTATGGCACACAGACCTAGATAACAACCATGCTAGTAACTATCTTACATTGCAAGGTTTTGCTTTATTTAATTAATCTTTTCTAGCGGCATAAGATCCAGTGTACACCTCTCCTACTTATTGCAGTACCTTCATCCATATTACGAGATAGTTTAATCATCAAACAATTAGTCTTGTTTATTCATAGTATTAAACATGTTCCATAACTGGGGCTATTAAAAATGCAGGTGCCCAAATTGTGCATGTTTAGCCACTTGCCTTTAATAAACGAATGGAAATTGAATCGCAAATTGCAAGGAATATGAAAACACTAACAGTATTATGTGTGTAAGCCGTATTACCATTATCATCTTTTTCTCAATAAACCTGCAGTTACCTTAGGCTAAATCAGTTATCCTTTAGAACTTAACACGAAATGACAAAACACAATCCAACCAAACATATTACAATACGACCTTACCTACACAAACACAATTCATAATAAACTTGATTTCAACCCCCATTAATTTCATACTAATTTTCTTAAATTAGTAAGTTTACGTCAAACTTTCTTTCCTCATCCCAATAACCAGTAGTTTTTAGAATTGCACATAGTTACATTTGGATCACTAGACCGATTTAACAAAACTTGGTATGAATATTACGCTACTGGTGGACACTAACGACATTTAGTTCAGGATCGTCAAATGCTCTTGTAAATCTTCGAAAAATACGAAACTTTTTTACGTTAAATGATAACATTGTGGACTGGGCGGGTGAAATTGTGTGAGAATTTAGAAGATAAATATGCGTGCAAATTATTTACAAAATACTAGTTTTAAGTCAATAATTAAGAAGGTTACAACTATGCAGTTCCATATCCGGCAAGTTCAGCACACAGACGATCTGAAAGTAAGTGGCCTCAAAAAATAAAGTAAAATAAACAAACAATCCAAAGACAAAACTAACTGGACTTGAAATCGACACAATATGGAAGCAGCCTTGAGAAGTTATGGTCGAAAACTCTTATTAGGGTTCCGATAGGATAGATTTCACAACGTGAAACTGCAGTTGGTACAATTCCAATAGCCAATTTAGCAACTTGGATCACCTGGTGCTGGAGACTACAGTTTAGGTAATGCCATAAATCCGCGACTGCTCAGCCACCAGTCCTCACATCTAAAAGTCAAAAGCCCTCTCTTTGCAGTAGCACTCTATCATTGATTATTTATGATCTTGGGTTAAGGGCCGCATGAAACAAATGCTATTCCTTGTTTCCACAGATGAGATAAGAGCTAAATATTTATGGCTGTTGTATTCGTGTGAAATGGGCGATACAACTGCGTTTCAGAACGTCAGTTTACCGGCATGTGTAACGGTAAATAACAGTCATTAACGTTTTTGCGGTAAATAAGGTGCACCTTACTTTAGTATAATACTGATTTCCTCCATTTTAATACAGGAGTTTGGTGACCCAACATCTCTGATAAACATGTTTCATTACTTGTAATAAGATATTTTCAGTGCGAGATATATCCCCCTTGTGATACGCACCGCCACGGAGTAAACACGTTGTACGAGTATATTAACGAGATACAAAAATACATCCAGCTTTATTTGTTTATAACATCTAAATTTTATTTATTTTAATAATTAAAAAATGATAATTTGCCTCCATATGGAGAGGTTTAGACATCCAATATAAAGCTGGGTGGTTCCACTTACATAATTTAGCAGTTTATTTTATTCTTAGCTCCCTTCTGAAGCTACCCTGATGATCGCAAGGGCTATCGAAATATACTGGAATTAATAATATGTGATAAGACGAACTGCATACACGTGCATGTTTTATTACACAAGTTTCAATATTCCTTAATGTATAGATATGTAATATATTAAGTTTTACCTACATTCATATCCCTTACTGCGAAGCAAATAGTTTCTGGCAGCCAATAATTTGTAAAGTACTTCCTCACTTCCGGAAAAACAGGAATTTCTGGAATTTAGTGGCTAAGTATGCGCTGGAAAAAATAATTCTCCTAACATCCCGCCTTCCCCTGTCAGTATCATACTACCAGAGCTCTATGCTCGTTATCTGCCACCTACGCCAAGTTAGTTTGGCAGCTGAGAGTGTCATTAATAATTCACGTTAAGAAAAGAAAAACTGATTACTTCACAAACTAGTTCTAACATGAAATAGCCTACTGAGGTTCATAATTTCACTTTTACCTGGTCTAACGGAGTGCGGTAGATTGTAAGTTCCAGATTTATTTTCGGCCAGAACACTGATGATACTGGCAGTTTTTCGTGGTTTTACTCCGCCTTCCACGCCAATTTTCAGAAAATGTAACAGCTCACGATCACCTCCGTACGAATCCTCCCCATTTTACTGTCAGAAGCAGACCGTGGTGTTAACTAATTCGCCACAAACAAAATACATCTAGGCTAGGATGGCTAAAAGGAATTAAATCAGACCGAAACGACAACATCAAAGCTGGAACTGTGAGATTAGTAATAAATGGAAATTAGAAAAACTTGATATTCGTCAAGTGTCTTAATAATACACATATTCGTGCATTCATAAAAATTTGAAAGTCAACTACGTAAAATACACAAGTAGGATATTAAAAATATAATTTCACACACAATGTACCAAGACTGCGGCATGTTTCGATCTTCTTCTTATCATCCTCAGGGAGGTTTACGTCACACAAGTATGTATAAAACACGCACGAATTATCAAATAGATTGTCTACATTCAAGAAATAAAAATTCATATCTTTTTGATAATTCACCTATGACTCTTTGATGTAACATTCCATGAGAATGATCTGAAGAAGGCTGAAAAAGTCAGAGACTTGTGGAATGAAAGAGTATATTTTATACTTGTGCATTTGTTAGTGTTAACTTTTAGATCATTCGTCAGCTAGTTCTACCACCACGAATTCTATAAATATTTGTTAGTAAGTAGTAAGTAGTTACATTTATATCGCAGAGCTGTAACAACCTTTGAGATGAAAAATTGTCGGTCATTCAAATTCGTCAGTTTGGAATGTACGTCAATACGTTAGACAAATCTTAGGTTTTGATTGTTCGTTTACACATTCACTAAACCAAACTTCATTTTTATGATAGTGCTCGCAGACCGGAACCTTTCTGAATAAATATGTTCTGGTCTGTTACAGCAAATGCTGCTTATCACATAATTAAATAATGCTTCTAACTTTCATTTCTGTTCCCATTGCAAGCACACATTCAGGCGGAAGATTCTGAGCTCTCCCCCCATCAAACCTGGCCGACCGGCAAAGCCAAGCTTCACTTCATATTTGCGTTCTCTGAAAAAATTAACTCAGGCTAATATGCGTAGCAAATTAGAACCACTGCCTTCCGTATTCTGTTCTAGCACACTGTAAATCTAAATCTGTGCGGAAAATCTACCCCCACCCCTCCAGCACACAAACATTGTCACTTAATTATGAAATCCAGGTATAACACGTGCCACTTAAAACCAGCCATTGAGGACGCCATTTCCTGTCTAAACTACACGTACGTATTTTCTCAGGACATAAAATTCGGGGTTTTCCAGGTAGTGCCATTAGTAGTGTAGTCCTCTGGGTTCTGACAACATGTAATGTAATCCTGTGTTTACCAATGTTTTGGATGAACATAATGTCTAAATCTTCAGGCTATATTTTAAAATTGAAGTAGCATGATTCTCAGAAGTGATGGTAATTAGTCAACCATCCTGTATATATATGACTCTTATGAGGCCACAGTAAGAATATTCAGTGCTTAGTAGAGGATATATATATATATATAATTCATTGTTATAAGCAAGAGACTGATTTCTTACATTAATTAATATTAACTGTACTCAAAATTTTCTAAATGTAGTGACAAGACATGGGTGCTAGATTTCCAGACCCTTTACAGATAATATTATCAATTATTGGAAAAGGCTTTCGCAGGCAGTGCTACGAGATCAGTGTGCACCTGCAAAAAATGCCTTAAATATTATTTGTTACCTGACCGACAGTTTGCAGGATAGAAGGAGCGGAACTCGTTTGTATCTGAAAAAGTCATCCCACATGGGTACGTAGATTCACCCGCCCCAGTAAAAAAAAAAAAAAAAACCACGAAGAAGGCACAGGGACTGGTAATCGCGGATTGTTACATCCAGCTGTTTGTACACTGTCAGCTCGTTCTTGGAATGATGCAGATGCAGATGCCCCAAAAAATGGACAAGCTTTAATGTTTTATTTCCGGAGGTGAATATGTACACGTATATTCACCTCTGTACTTCATACATTGAAACTTTCACCATAGTTCCGTATATTGGAGATGATAATATTGCCTACCGGTTATTTTGTACAACTGCACTACTTCATTATAGACCACTGAGGCCCGAAACATGAAGGAGTTTTGTATGATTAAGAGGAGATAATAGTATGCCCTAACGAATGTTCATATAACTGCACTCCCTGATGATGGGCCATTGAGGCCCGAAACATGCGAGTTTTGTAAAATTAAGACATTCAAGTGTGTGTATTTTGTTGGTCTAATCTGTAAAAATTATATAATAATGCACGGAACGAAAAAGTAATATTTTTCAGATATTGGTATTACTGACTACCTAGAATCAGGTAACCTACCGCTTCTTTTCAACCTACTGGGTCATGGGATAGCTACGAATATTTCGGACACTGTAAGATGAGTTACAAATTGGCAGCTGTTTTATAGCCTTTTCTCTGATCTAATTTCTTCTAAATCCTGATTAACAACGGAGAAGAAGCTGACAAAGTTTGGAACTGTTTTATGGTCTGCATTCTATGGGCATATATTTCGTTGACAAACAAAGGCATACTTTCAAGCCTAGACAACAAAATGCCTGGCTTATCATTTACTAAAACACAAGCAAGGGCAACAAAGCTGTTACCCAAGATAGGAATCAAGCAATTACAGCGATAGTTAACCGGGCCACTAAAGCCTCTAGACGAGAGACCAAAGAAAAGGAACTTCAATGGTCCATAAGAGACAGTGGAAAGTTTAAATCACACCTTTGTCCTATGGCGAAGTCCCTTTTAACATGAATGTACCAAAGACATACAATACAATTCATTTCTTTTCAAGCCTAGTGGTTTCTCTCTTGGAGAAAGCCTGGAGGATTTCAGAATGCATGACATGCGTGACGAAAAACATGGCAGAAAGACAGAAGCTAAAAGTCAATCTCTGCTCGCAGCTGCAGTAAAAATCGCTCTGAAAATTCCTGAGAGATACAAAAAATAATATAATGTTTGAAACTTAAAAAAAGTTCAAATATACAAAATTCAAAACTAATGACTTATTCGCCTTCCAAGCAGACAACTGATATATATATATATATATATAAGCTGATTATTTAACAACTTATTTCAACAAAAGTGAGGAGCGTAAAGAAACCTGGCGAAAATCATACACGATCTCAAATTTAACTTCTGCCTAACCCCCTGAACATGACTGTCGAATTATTCTGGATAGCCTAATTACAATAAAACCATCAGAGGGCACAATTAAGAAAGTGGACGGCTTAAGGCAAGTCACGTTGATTTCGGTTTCCCCAATAGCACGAAACTTGAATGTTTAGTCTTGCGAAACAAGTGACCCTTAAATTTTATAAAAACATGTTCATAGTCTGTAAAACCTTTGTTGTTAATTGTTAATTGTGGCCATTATTTAATTTTTGCTCTGTGACAAAAAACTAACACGGAGAGTACGTAAAGACGATCTAACCCAAGATCCTAGGACATTTTCAAACCAATTCCCGGCACAATTTCAAAGATTAAAAGACTGAAATTAATTTAAGCCCCAAAAAAGAATTCAAAATTTATCAGTAACGAAAGACAGGCTCAGTCCATTGTTAGGGTATATATCCGACCAGCTGAAAACTTATGTAGACCAAGAAATAGATGAAGAAATCAGCATAAATGAAGACAGAGAAGCCTCAAAGATAGACACCGTTGTTGTTGTTATTGTTGTTGTTGTTGCCGCTGCTGCTGCTGCTGATGCTGATGATGATTATGATAATGACGATGGCGAGAAAGAATTTAATCAGTTTATAACGTATTATGTTTCCAGCACCTGCAGATTTGCAACAGACATCCACCTTTTAAGGTACATTGCCTGAAAAAGAAATTGCCTCACCCCAAAGAAATATCGTATATGGTGCACAGCAGATATAGTATGCATAAGCTTTTCAAACTGTTGCATGTATATGATTATGCCACAAAATTATGCAGGCATCAAGCAAAAGTCATAGAAACTAATTAAATGCAAATATTTGCACAGTCCGACGTGCACAAGCACGACACACACAAGAATGTAAGAGTTTAAAATTCGCGGCGATCAAGCTGACTGCCATTAACATATTAGCTGCTGTTGCAGCATGCAGCAGAAAAGGCACGATCTTCTGTACAAAGCCCGACATGGTAGCTGTCTCGTGTACGGTGTATACACCCTGAAATATATAACATAAATACAGCCACGTAGCCACGACAGGAATCGCTGCCGATAACATGTACGTGTTTCTCCACACCGCTTTTATGGGTCAATTCATTTTTATAAAAACAAACCAAACATTATCTTAATGCGGACACCTGATTATGCTGAAGTTTGATACTGCAAACGTTTCTTTGTCTTGAGCTCGTACCTCATGGACAACACACAATCAACATCTCCTGTTACTATGACCATAATTATGCAATCTGGCTTACGAAGGTTCCATAGCCTCTTCCAAAGCTAGTTCTCCGCACAGGTTAATCTAGTGCTTTCTCTTTCAATTTCCAGTATCTCTCTTTCCTATAAGGTCATCCAGTAGCTGTCTCTGTCTTCTACCTCGTCTTTCCGTCGCTTCCTTCAGTAACGTGTGTTAGAGACCGGTTCCTACGCAACATGTTGTCAATTCAGTTAACATTTCTTCTTTTTATTGTTTGTGGGATATTCTTCTCCTACTTGGCTCTTGGCAATACTCCTTCATCTCTCACACGATCGGTCCTACTAATCTTCTCCATCTTTCTCCAACACCACATTTCAAAACTTTCCAGCTAATTCTGATCTACTTTTCGAAATGTCCACTTTCCAGAACCAACCAGTAAAATGCTGCAAATGAAGCATTTTTCCGGTTTCTTCCTTAAATTTGAGTTCAATTTGCTAGTGTAAAGAGTCTTCTTGTTGAATGCTACTTTTTCCATTGTAATGCTGGATTTAATTTCACTTGTATATCTTGCATCATTTGTTATCCCATACTTCAGGTTGTTCTTAATATACACTATATATCAGTACCTAGGATGGCCTCCTCGAGATCTTCATTGTCTTAGCTTTCCCCCATTCATTTCCATTTCATTGCATCTTCCAACTGTTATTCTAATATGACAACTTCCGATTATTATCGATTGCTATGGGTGACCAATCATTATCATCGAACCGAGTTAAAAACTGCTACTATAATTTACTAACTTTTTTTTTATCGAGTGGCGCTATTAAAGATTCAAGTTCGATGAAAAAGGAAAAACTCAACAAAAATTCATTTACGCCTTTGAGTAAAGCATGAATTTTACGGTACCGTTTCTCACAAAACCAGCATTTTCTCAACTGCTTTAGGTGGAGATCTCTTCTGTCGGATTTCATCAAATAGTTTAAGAGATATTGACGAATATGCATCGTTCATGTACACTTTTCAGTAACTCGCTGAAGTTACTAAGCCTAGTGTTAAGAAATTCACGACTGTTCGACAAAATTTTGAAAGAATTCCGTGCATATAATTTGATATAAATCTGGCAAAAAGAGTAGTCAATGTCACGCACAGATTGAAAAACTGATGGTTGGATGGACGGACAGAGAAACAGAGGGAAGAGCAGAGGGATAGAAGAATAGAACCAGAAAGATGTATTCTCCATAGAGGGCTCTCTTACATCGTACAGAAGACCTAATAACAACACAGTTCCTCAATTGGTTGTTCATCTTTGCTGTTATTAACTAGAAGATCCTTAACAGTCTTAAATATTTCACCAATGAGTAGACAAATAATAATAATATATGATACAGTATTCGAAACTGGAGTAATCGTAAACTTATCTAAATTAAATAAAATATTGTAAACTTTTACTGAAAATACGATCTAGTTAAAATGCATGAATGAATTAAATACGTTCTGAATTGATGCAAAATCATATTCTATCATCAACTAACAGAAATTAATCACAGAATCCAAACTTACTACTAGCAAGCGAAAATTTACGAAATTTCCACGCCGATCATAAAAATTATAAATCATAATTTTTTAAAATCAGTAAAAAATTAAAAGTTATAATTTATATTGCTCTCCGTAGCGAGTAAATGTAATTATAATGCAAACAATAGTGTAGGTGATCTTAATGGAAAATCCTGCTTGATTAAGTCATCATATATTTTAAATCCTTTTGGTAATAAACGGTGCCTTACAAAGTCTAAAATTGTTTACGAATCAAGCTTGATACGAGATAAAACACACTTCCTTCTGTCAAATATATATATATATATATGGGAGAGAAGAAATGAAGGAGAGTGACTGAGACTTCGGAGGCAACCTATTCGAGTATCGCTCTTCCAGGAAATCAGAAGTAAAATACCAGTCATATGAAACTACGATCTCTGCATACGAGACGCCTGACAGTAACATTAAACTCGTATATTTGATACTGAAGCACAGCCAAAAAGATACCTTGGACATGCATTATTTCATGTTAAAAGAGGTGATCACACCAAATCTGTCTCACTTAAAACCTGTTACATTAAAAATTAGAATTCATATTTTTCCTTCAAATATTTGCTACCACCATCGGAATACGGCCTGAGTGATGAGAATTTATCTGCCTACTTCTTTTCTCCCTTCCTTTATATAAATATCTACGATAAATCCTTGCCTGTCTCTCTCTTCGCCCGTCGTCTATCGAGCCATCCATGCATTCTTCATTGTTCTTCCATCAGTCGTTCCACCAATGACGACACAAAAGAAAATATCTAATTAAAAAAACCCGGATTTTTATTTACTCCGGCATCCAATACCCTACTTAATACACACTAGAATGTTAAATCTAAAGCAAATTCATTCTCTCACGATGCAATCTATTACATTAATTTTACTTATTAAAGTAGCCCACCGTTAGATTCATGCTTGTTCAACATCCTAAATGAAGAAGAATTTAGTTATTTTGCAAGTGTACAATAACAAAGTGGAGACCGCGGTAGCACAGTGGGTAAGGCGCTGTGCTACAAATCGGAAGGTCACTAGTTCGATTTCAGGTGGTTTCATTGGAATTCTTCATTGACATAATCCTTCCGATCGCTCTATGGCCCTGGGGTCGACTCAGCCTCGAACAGAAATAAGTACCAGGAATATTTTCTGGGGGTAAAAAGCGGCCGGTGCGTAAGGCTAACAACCTTACCACCAACCTGGACCATTGTTACATAATCTGGGAACTTTAATTTCCTGGAACCCTCTGGGCACCTCGGGCCTGTAATGGGACTGATTTACTTTTTACAACAACAAAATTTTCTCTTGTGAAATAAAAATTGAACAAGTAATGTCAGATTTATCTCTTACAGCCAAGCTTTTAATCGATGACACAGAGTTTTGGTACCCCACACCTTCATTAGAATGTTCCCTATTTGAATCTCGGCCCAGAAAATACCATTTTCTCTCAGATATTTAAGGCACGTCCCAATCTCAACCTCAACCCATTTCCACCACAGTAGTTAATAGTATCAGACTATTCGATGCTACGCAGCAAGACTAGCGGGTACCGTCTTTAAGGGGTTGATGAATAAGCAAAAACAATATGTATTTTTTCATAATGTCACGGGACGTAATTGGCTTATAATGTAAAGAAATCGAATACAGGTGGGTGCTGGTATCAGTCGGGAGGTACCCAGTACGTTGACTGCCCTGAATACTTTTATGAATTCAGGCACATGCAGTGTCATGAAATACTACATCGCGGCTTGCTTCCGAATCATTAAACTACGCCCGGCTATTATCAATCATTAGATAACGAGTTTGGTAGGAAATGTTCCGTCGCTCAGAACAGATTCCGCAAATGAACAAGGATCAATAAATTCACATGTTAGCTCCTCATCGTTCATAAACATCTTCATATATTATTGAACACCTTAGGACTCCTGCATCTAAAACTCTTAAATAAAATAATAATCAGTGCTTTTACAGAACAGTGTCAAAATACAGAAAAATTTTAATAGATGGACGTAGTTCGTGAAACTGAAATACAGTAATGGTTTAGATAGAGAAAAAACAGAATTTTTTATCATTTAAGACTTAAAACTGGTTTGAGAAATAATTTGAAATTGAACTCAATATCGCTGAGTAATTTGTGTATTTAGATACAAGGCTTTTAAAGTGTTTCAAAAGGCATGTAATATATCTTAACGAATGTTAAGATACCACGAAGGATACCGCAGTTTAACAATTTTTTGTAGAAAGAGGAGCAATAATTACTTTGATGAAAGGGATTTACGAGCGAAAGTTCTGCGGATGTTGGAATACGCTTGAAGCGAATTTCCTAACTTGGAAAACTTTTTTTTTCTTAAGAGTTAGCAGGCTTTCTTTTAGCCAGGAAGCATCAAGTTTCCTGCTTTGGCCTTTCGTCTTTGAAAATATTCTCCATCCAGGCTACTTAAGTTCCATAAATATTAATTAAATAATGAAAGGTCACTACATAAAAAGTGACGCTATCTAAGGCAAAAAGTTAAAGATTTTTTTTGATCAGAGGATCTGCAAAGAATGTGATAGAGTGCCTGAAATAAAGAAGACGAGAGTCCTGAAGATATTTTTTTTATACAAATGTTTTATTTTAAAAAATTCGACATTCATCAGTTGTGTTAGATAAGTAACAATGACTTGAGGTTAAGAAAGATAAGCTCGTGTACCCCACTCTAAACGTCTGAGCGAAGACCTGAAAAGGTCGAAGATTCCTACAGACAATTCCAGTACAGCTTTTGTGTGAAGACCGGTACAGCTCTCCCTATTCTTTCCTCACATTATATTGGCAGATATTTATTTTCGTTTTGAAATAATACACTTATATACTTATTATCACATTAACAGGGGAATGGATGAGATTGCATAACGAGGAGCTAAATGATTTTTACTCTTCACCCAATATTTTACGGGTGATAAAATCGAGAAGAATAAGATGGGCTGGGCATGTGGCGCGTATGGGTGAGGAGAAGGGGGTGTACAGGGTCTTGGTGGGGAAACCGGAGGGAAAGAGACCACTAGGGAGACCTAGGTGTAGATGGGTGGATAATATTAGGATGGATATCCAGGAGGTGGGATGTGCGTATATGGACTGGATTGGGCTGGCCCAGGATAGAGACAGGTGGCGGACGCTTGTGAGTGAGGTAATGAACCTTCGGGTTCCGTGAAATGCGGGGTATTTCTTGACTAGCTGTAAACCAGTTAGCTTCTCAAGAAGAACTCTGCACCTTGGAGTAAGTAAGTAAGTATTATCACAGCGCAGATTAGTAATAATATACCAGGCCCAGACATAAATATCACGTGGGGATAGATTTAAAAAAAAAATAAATAAAATTTTCCCAGAGCAAATATATTACACCGAAAGTAAACTAACTTCAAGATGGGGGCTCATAATCTCTTTTTATTTTTCCATTCGTTACCAATGACTAATTTCCTGCATTATTTTATTTTGAAACCGGTAGGTAATAAAAAATATCTCTTAAATTGCAAAATTCCGATAGACACTATAAATTACACCGTAAATCATAAATTTCATTTCAGCGGCGTTTATATTTAGCGGAAGTAAAAATTGTTGTAACATCCTTATTTTGACTAAAGTTGTCCTTTAAATAATTAAAAATCAAGTGCACCGCCCTCTAAATCTTAGGTTGTTATGTTTAAATGCCTTACTGCGTTCGTCGGATAAATGTTAACTGGCAATCATTTGTAAAATAGCTTGAATTTACTAAAGTTAAACATTAAAATCATTTGAATTTGTCGTAAGAACATATTACGATACGTCGCAAAAAATTTCGCAATGCAGTATTTAGAGGTATTCAATGAACAATAAGAGAAAATTACTATTGACAATACAGATTGCTACCTTACCGGTTATGGTGCTACGTAGTATAGACACTAGTGACCATCTTTTCAGGGAAAATTGCTAGTTGAATTTTAACAATAAAAAATAAATTATTTTAGCAGTTACTTTTTTTCCGTTTATAGAGCTACCAAACATTAAATTTTTACGATCCGGGATAAGCTCAGGTGTTTCTGTGTTTATTTATTCATTTGCATAATTTTATTTAGACCCAAAGGAAATTATCTTGGAAAAGTACAAGCGAAAATTAATTGAAAGAACTGCTGCCAGCAAGCACTTACAACAATGAAGTCTGGAATGCCTAACAGAGATGAAAGTTTAACTTCCAGCGCCGCAGAATCTACAGTTCCACTGCTAATTAAAACGAAATAGACAGCCTCTTTAGCTGGGTATAAATGTTGTATTTAGTGAGGACAGGGAAAGTGAATGGGCAAAATATGTCTTAAATTTACTGAGTTTGTTGTGCCTTTTAACAGCACGAGATCTTTGCCATCTATCATAAGATTTCGCTATTGTTAACAGTATTAAGTTCAATGTTATCACCTCCTTACAATAAACAGAAGGACGTACCAAGGGCTTGTTTTTAAAACTAAATCCAACAATTACTCTCAGCACGTCAGAAGGTAAAATCTTCAAAATATTCTTCACTTTGAGTTACACAAGAGCGGTGAAATATTTTTGACTGTTTATGAAGGAAAAGAAGATGGTAAAAGTAAATTATTTTCAACTTATGTATCAAATAGTCTACCTGCTTTCAAATGCACTCTTCATTAACGGTGAACCGGAATATTAGTAACCCTTAAAACAAATATCATCAGTTTAAAATAATACGTATTATCAACATTGTAATTATTCATCAACGCTTTCCGTTACCTGTCGGGCGACATTAAACACCCTCATAGGGATTGGACGTAAAGTCGAAAAATTCTAGCCGATATTGACACTGAGCATATACCTATATCAATAGAGGGAGTTACACAAATCTTTGTTATTACAAGTTAGAAAAGGAATGCTATATGTGTTTACCTGAGAAGTAGTGAAGAACACAGCCACAGAAATGATAAGTGGTGCTAAAATTAATTTCCAGGACGGATCTATCAATACATGAAGATGAACGCCAAAAAAAATTATTTGCGTACTTGAACCCGAAACTCCGTGTTGCTTCTGCAAAGGTGCAATGCAGTTGTTCATTAAAAAAACATATCTGCGCGATTTTGAGCAGAGCCAAACCAATTTGCTGGCAATTCCACCTACTCAGCAGATCTTGTTCATCAGAATTCTGTAATGACATATAAAGAAAGACCATAGCACACTGAATATATAATTATATTATTTTATTCATGAAATCCTACTTAGTATGAACTTTCCTCTAGAATATTGTTTTTTAATAATTTAGTGTTTATGTGCCTGCGCCCCACACCCCGTGTCTTTTCAGATTCGTGTCTTTCGAATACACTTCCACATTTTAGCAAGAGTAATTTGTATAGCTTTGTTAGTCTTTTATCTCATGGCTCAACAGCCTTAGTGGTCTTAGGCCCCTCTATAAGGTTTCTCTACAACAATCAGTCACACCACATTCAGTAGGACTTCTTTGGAAGTCTGATAGGCCCGTCGCAACACACAACTCATTCAAGAGACAAGACATCCATGTCCCCCGCCGGGGTTCGAACTCACAATACCAGAGAGCGAGCGTTTATAGAACCAATGTGAGACCACGTGGCCATCGGGATCGGTCATCATTAGTAGTAGCATAAAAGGTACACAGTGACCCAATGGCAGCCAATGTTTACATTTCACTTATATTCCCGGAGGTTGGTTGAGGTCGACCCTATAACAACGAAAAATTATACGAATAAATATACGTTTTTTTTATATATATTTGTATTTGTAGTATCAATAGAATTTTATTTCAGTAAGCTAGAGGAATGTAATCTACTATTTAGAAGGCAGCCGGTGTAGCGACTTGCTACGGGATGGACGGTCCGGGGATTGAATCCCGATATTGGCGAGATATTCCGTGATGTCCATACCGGCGCCGAGACCCACCCAGCGTCTTGTACAATGGTTACTGGTGCACTCCCGGTGAAAAGCGGTTGGAGCGTGGCGCTGAACACTCATCTCCTGCTAGTGATGAGGTTGCGAAAGTGTTGGTGCTATAAAACCGCCCTCCTTCTGTGCCTGTATAGGCTTGACGTGGGGTGACCTTTACCATTTTACTGTTTATACACCCGTGAATCTTTTAGGGCCGAAAAACAGAATTGTCTCTTGGGACCGATAGGGAAAATTAACAGTGTAGTAACTGCGTCTGTTAACAACTTTCCACCCATGTTAGCGTGCTCCAGATCGGAAATAAATCCGGAGAATCGAAGTAGTTGTCCAGCTGGAGCCATTGTTCGTACTACAGAAACGGAAGCATTAAACAGTTGTTCTTCCACTGGCTTCAGCATTTGAAGAACTGAGTCCTGCAGTGTAATGAGTAAACATTCTTTCTCGAAATGAGCGATCGCTTAGCTTTTGGAGACTGACCTAACTGCAGTAACAATAGAATGCTGCCTGTGTTCTTTCTACTTCACAATTTCATTGTTTATAATCAGTTGATCCGACGTTTCATTATATCCTCAGAGCTGCTATTAACAGGAAATGAGATTTTTGATTGAAAGAATGCGTGCAAGAAAAGTCACACAATTTGACCTGACCTAATTCAATTAATTTCATCATGTCTATTCAGAACTGTAGGTTTTTGCTACCTATAGTCGACGTTTTTACAGAAATTAACTTTGAATTAGATGTAAAGGTAAATAAAGTGAATAAAGACGATAACTGGAAACAAGATCACTAAAATTGTTGTGACAGAAAAAGCCAACCCTCATATTGTGACTCCACATGAAACACAGTATAAATCATCAGGAACTGTAAATGCGGCAGATTGCCTTTGCTGCGAGCTGCAGCATGTATAAAGCTAATGAGCACAAATCTGATGAAATATGGAACTCTCGGAGGAACAACCGAGGAAGTAAATAAAATTTCAGATGTAGAAGAGAAATGAAAACGACAGCAGGAGGTGCTCTGAGAATCAAAAAAAAAGAAAGCTTCACTAAAAAAAGTAAACAGAACCTGCAAGAAGAAAACAAAAGTTGTGCACAGGAAAATTGAGGAATCATCACAAGTATGTGCATAGAAACACCGTGAAAATAAGATGTGTGGTGATACTGAATCCTTACACTGAGATTAATATTTCATCTTTACAGACTTTCAATGAAAACTGCGTATATTACCTTATTTTTTGAGTAAGCCTGTGCAGTTGTTTTAAATATTTGCTTTCATTATACCCCCGTTTCGTCTAAAATGGAAAAAGCAAAGTTATTAATGATTGTTGAAAAGTCACTGTAGAGCAATTGTAACAGTACGTCTAATGCATTAAACAGTGTAACATACAGGAGGGCAGAATTCTCCAACACTCCCCAACATGCCTTAACCATACAGATTATATGTGCCTGTGTTTTCCTCATTCTTATGAACTACTGCAACCGCCTTCACTAGAGATGATTAAAGCTATCAGCAATTGCGTGTCACAGTCTGATCATAAAGCTCACGCTTGACAATAAACTTTCTTCTCACTAATGAAACTTCTGTTGAAGTGGTTTTAAAGTTCAAATGACTTACTGTGTATGCGTGACGAAACTAGTTGCAGCAAAATCAAACCCAGGTTTCTCTACACCAATAACTGGCACATTGAATATTACCACTCATTTACAAAAACATTTTGCACATAGCGCTTTCCGGTTGGATACTTCCGCTTTGTGAATCACTGTTAGAACTTTTACAAGTCGCATAGCTCATCTTGATCATAACAACAATTGCCTAAATTATTGAAACCGAAATTAACACTAGCAAACAAAGGCAATAATATAACCCACAAAAACTGATTCCGAGAACAATCTATATTAACGTAATAGACTTACATGCTTGTAGATATCGCCCTTTATGAAACAAAACTGGAAACTATAAGAGAAATAATGAGTGAATAACTTCTCAGATTAATGCACTAGACTTACTGATGACACGTTCGCAATTTACCACGGAAGAGCAATTAATGCGAACGATACGGAATATACCTTCATCAATATTTGCCAAAAAATAAAACACAATATAAGTGTGAAGAGAAAATAAAATTCTCGATTATGCCTGCAGAATGTACGTGACCACACTGTGAGATAATTATTTGTATAGGCATAGATATACGGCTAGACGCAAAGCCCACAGCCATGGTTGCCACAATATCCTGCAATCCAACCACGCCCCGGAATTAAATTCGCGACATGTGTTTGTATTTTGTAAAGGTACAATAACCTTGTTTACCTTAAGTCAGGACAAAGAATAACAGCAATTGACATTATTCCTGTGAGAAACTGCAGACAACAGCAGATTGAAATAGGGACGGACAAAAACTGTATATTCCAAAAAAGACAGAATTAAATATTTAGAGCAGATCGCCTCTCCTGAAGACACAGCATATGTGCGAGTGAGGGTCATGAAGGTAAGCTTCGGCTTTCTTCTCCGAACACTTACAATCCTGGATGTCAATTAGACAACAGGATTGCTGAATTCGGGGTCTGCCTGGAAAAATTAAGAGAAGAATTTTTTATTGTCTGTCCTTGCTCTGTGTCGAACTCAGAATTTCCAAAGCTCCAGTCTACCGACCGAAAAATCTCTATTTATCCTCAGTAGTAATGAGATCAAATAATAGGCCGATATCATATCGTGCTTCACTTCAGGTGCTTACACCTTTATTGGCGACGTATTATATTTAACCAAGTTTTATCAAGTTGAATTGAAGGACGAAATATTTTACGAACAAAGTAAAGTATACATGATATCAATATATTAAGTGTTAGTGGTTTGGTTACATAAACTTGCATAACCTTCACGTAGAACCTGCTTGGTTCTGGAGTGCAGATCAAGTAAAAGAATATCTCCAAAACCGGAACAATATAATAAACTTATTAAAACCAAGTGTTCTTACTTCTGAGATGTTTAAAACGAAGCGTTTAATTCAGTAGCAAAGATTTTTGTTTCTCCAATTCAACATTAGCTTTACATTTGTTACCGATTTGTTTTTTATGGAATAAATCATTTCTTTCGAACTTATTAAAATAGGAATAAGAAAATTGAAATGGGGGGAGGGGGGAGGCGAGGACAGGTAGCTGGAGATGAACACTACATTTTGGCTTTTCTCCTTCTGGTAAGTGTAGATTGGTGAGAAGGGGGCGCTTTTTAAAGTGAAGGAGGCAAAATAATGGAATGTGATCCACGAATGACTGTATACATAACAGAGAATTAAAAAAAAGATAACAAGTTGGACGAGGTTTTATGAACGTCATATTTACCGCAGGGCGGCTATAGTTAGGTTAGAATTGTTTTAAATTATTGCCCACTAGTAAGCCTACTGGCCAAAATAATTTGGAAAAATAGTAAAGTATTGAGAACTGAAAAAGATACAGAAATGGGAAGTAAATTACTCCGACTCTTCAGGATAGGAAACGAACTGAGCTGCTACCCATAAACAATGTCGCTTATCTAATTTCAGTATTCAATTATTGACAGTCTTACTTCTAATCCGGTGCCACTTATTTCAGTACGCATGTAGGCCTAATCTTATTCAACCAGCCATAAAATAAATTTACCTCTCTTGTATCATTCACCATTTAAAAATAATAAAATTATCTTTAATTAGCATTATATAAAACCTTGCGAATTGGTCCATTTCAAATCTTGGTCGAGTTGCCGGCTATTGTGAGTAGATTGGCGGTTTTCCTCAGCCCGTCCCGGCATGTCGGGACAGCCCCTCAAATAATGACAGACGGCTTACTTCCATTTCACAAATCGTCCTAAAATCGAGGCACGATTGTACATGACGGTGAAAGCGTCGTAAAATAAATAAAACAAATTGAGAACGTGTACACTCAAAAAATATCTAAATATTAACAGCTCGAAGACTAAAATTAATATACCTACACCTCAAACAGAACGTAATTATAAGGATAATTCGGTGAAAATTTCTTATAATAAAACCAATGAGAATCACTAATTTCTCAAATTTATTTTTAGAATATCACTTTACATGTTTCGGACAGTATCACTGTCCATCATCAGGAGTCTAGCACTGTACAGACAACAATAGGTATACACGTAGGTCATACAGGTTATGCTGACTGCTTGCTAGCGTGATCAGGATGGAACTGCAGTTCCATCCTGATCACGCTAGCAAGCAGTCAGCACAACCTGTATGACCTATACCTATTGCTGTGTGTACAGTGTTAGACTCTTGATGATGGACAGACGAACTGTCCGAAAAGTGTAGAGTCATATTCCAAAAATAAATTTGAGAAATTAGTGCATCTCGTTGGTTTTATTATAAGAATATATCACGATGCACGGTCCTCTGAATGTCAAATCCAGTGAAAATTTTTAAGAAAATTATTTTTGTGTATTTTAATTATAATACACAATGTATAAATAAATTGTATAAATACATTTATGTTAAATTTGGTGTTGCATGAAGTAGCCATTATACTTTAAATGGTTAATTAATAAATACCGTGGAAGAATTTCCATTTCCAAGACAGACGTAATTTCACTTTCAGTAAGGAACATATGAGAATAAAATTTGTTTAATATAGTCCAATACCAGAACACAAGAGGAATTTCAGTTATTCAGCTTGCACTGTGCTGTGGAGGGACACTGATGTCCATAAAACTGTGGAACTATAAAACGCACATTACTTGGGGTAAGACAAAGGCGAATCCTACTAACGTTCTACATAGTAGGACTGCTTTTCATACTTCCGCTTGTACGGATCCGGATCCTGTGTTTTGGTAGAATAAAAAATAAGAAGCCTGGAGAAAACAGAAATTAGTTTTTTCAGACCGGCCGCAAAATACAGAATGGTGGGTAATAAAATAATGTAATTAGTAACTTAAAGAATAAATTGTACCTATCAAATACTATTACAATAATGGAACTCACATGAAGATGGCGACATACGTAAACCGTCACAAAATTCTGAACTAATTTTCTCGTAGTATAATTTGTAATGAACTGGATTAACATGTCAAAGTAACTTGACGTGTTGTAATTTGAAATCTAATCCCTGCAATTACCATGAATAACCGAGAAAATCCATGAAAATGTACTTAGAATTTTCGGTATCCTCCCTAACACCAGTGAAAGATGTTATTTCTCTGTCTGAGTATTGACTATCAGTGTCAACAAAAAAGTATTTGAAGGTACGGACGATCGACAATAAAGACAGAAGTCTCATTGTTAATCCTTATAAACGGAAGGGCAAAAGGTTAATGCATGATAATAAATGACAGTAGTAATAAAAAAATCAATAACTCTTTCATCTCACCGACAGTCAATGTATAGAACTGAAGACAAACAGAACATAACTGCTTGCAGAACATTTAATGTCTTTTAGAGTCTCACCTGAAATATTACAGCGCATTCTCGAGAAGGCTATTTTTGGTGCATAAGCAAACCACATGCTACACGTAATTTAAAACATAGACACATTCTATAACTAACTAAAAAAATGTCAGTGAATATGTGCAATTCTCAGGGGGATGTGCAACAAGAATACCGTTCTCGGGAATATGAATTCGTGTGTTTGATTTGGATATCACTATTTTGAAACAAAAAAATAGACTCGATGTTGAGGGTAGAAGATAGTAGATTGATCCGAGAGGTTAACACTTATCTACCAAACTAAACGGCTTAACGTGATTTCAGGCTTCCGCAGCGAAGTGGATAAAAACTGAGGTCTTCTAAACGGTATAACATCCCAGAAAACCGTAATCATCTAATATTCAAAACTATTCTCGTGAAAGTTTAAAAGGCTCAGAACTAGTCAATAACGGCTTCCATTGTAGAACGCGATATAGGTCACCCCTACGACGGAACATGCGCTTCTTTGCCACGCATATAACATTATCCTACCATTTACGAAGGTTTCCTGTTCGGTGTCTTCCCTTCCTTTTTGCCCTGTAATTCTTAAATAAGTGTGGGCCGAGTAGCTCAGTCAGTATAGCGACTGACCATGGACTGGAAGGTCCGGAATCGAATCCCGGTGGGGATGAGATTTTCCGCCCGTCCAGACCGGCCCTGGGGCCTACCCAGCCTCCTGTAAAATGGGTACCGGGTCTTTCCCAGGAGTAAAGTGCGGCCGGGGCGTGCTGCTGACCACTCACCAACTTCTAGTGTCGCAGTCATGGAAGAGTAGAGCTATACCTCTACCCACCCTCTGGTCCACACTGGGCCTGTAACGGGATCACTTTACCTTTTTACCTTTACCAATTCTTAAATAAGTATTAGCTTATCTTGCACAATTTTGAATCACGATATATAACATGCTTGATTTGTGAGTGACGTCTTATTCGGGATATTATTATTAGCGATTATTATTACAGTCGAACACTGGTGTAATGTAATGAAGGAGACTGAACATTTTGTGTCGATATAAACGGGTGTTGTTACAAGAAAGGAGTAAATTTTACGGTTAACAGAGAGGAATTTAACTTATCGAAACAACTTTTCACGCACCAGAAGTAAACACTATCGATACACAGTTTCCTTCCCACATGTTTCGGCACTCCCGGAGTACCATCATCAGGGAATTCTTATGTTAACACAAGCAGCCAATATCGAGCGAGGAATTAATTTGTACTGTTATAGCCGGGTTCGGCTGTATCTCAATTATCGATAAATATTCTTTATACATGGGCGGTGTTGATAAATATTCTCCATTAAAGTAATTCCGGCGTTTTGTTCATAATTTCTTTCGCGGAAATAGGCTTCAATAATATAATAACATAATGATAATTTGTATGACTGTTGCGAAGCCAATTAAACTGGGACATATTATTCTAACTCCAGATAGCATTTGAAATTCCTTTTAATATTTACAACATTCAATACCAGTATTGTGACGTATTCGTCAGAAATGATGACGCAAGAAACACCTCATGAAACACGTAATGAATTGGTGACTACTACATTAATTCCACCACATGACGGGTCCCTTTCTTGTTATTGTATAATTTCTACCACCATAAATAATTACTTATGAAGGCCGGACAGAAATAGCAGTGTTGAAACGCAGCAACTTCGACGTTTTCTCTACATCACACTGTGCTACTGCCTGCACATTTCAATTACACTATCTTCCTAGCTTCGTGTTCCTTTGCGGATGTTCTGGCTGCAACAAAGTGTAAATATTTTTCTTCGGGAAATAGCTCTATACTAACACAAAGTTTTTGACATGTATGTAGTCTGTCCCTGTCAGTAAGGCGTTAGAGTTCGTGATCTGTACGTCAGTTGTTCTCACGAAGCTGTTGACAGCTGCATTGTGTGTTCTAGCCGCTCAGTCCTGCTGTGTAAGGGCGGACGAATAACGCAATGTAAATGAAACTTGTTGACAAGCTGGAGATGGGGAACCGCCTTGAACTACTAAGTGAAACCGGGCTAATATGCAGATTTTGAAGTAAAGCAACAGCTTCATTGAAGAAGTGTCAAAAATAAGTCACTTCCTAGACGCTGAGACAAGAGAGCTATGAAGCCAGCATACAATATAGCACCCACACAACAACACATTTACAATTTAAATTAACTGCTGACCGCAAATGATCGTAATTTCCTGGTTTATTAGAGCCTTCCTCAACCGGATTATCCAGGAATATTTTGCGTACATGGATAAAGTAAATATTCCGCACCACTATAAAAAAGTGTTAATTTGAAGGGCTGAAATGCTACACTATTAGATCTCAATACCTGTGCGACATTCATGAAGTTTATAATAGCTCTCAGGTTAAACCGAATTAATACTGAAGATTCAGTTCACACCGTGGAGCGAAAAGATTTCTTTTGCTTTCCAAAAACCAATCAGTCATTGGTGAAGTATACGGTGATATTATTTTATTATTATTATTATTATTATTATTATTATTGATGTCTCTTGTCACGGGCATTTCTTCCTGGTACTTCTCTTGAAACAGTGGTGATCCCCACCACTCAGGCTTCAAGATTCACACCGCATTACTTTCCGTACTATGTGTGATGTTTCAATTATAGCTGTCTTTTGTAGTGAAACTATCGAATGTTTTCCCGGTACAGCTTCCAAACTTTTCCTTAAGCTTCCCGTTACAATTCTAGTGGCTCCAATTATTACTGGTATAATCGTAAAATTCAGGCTCCACATTCGTTGTATCTCTATACATAAACTCTTGTATTTTAACTTCTTTTCCGTTCCTTTTGCACAACATTTCTGTCTGCGAGTATTGCCACATCTATTAGTGTGCATGTTTTCTCTTTTTTTGTTTTTAATTATTATATCTGGCCTATTTGCTTTAACTTCTCTGTCTGTATGTACTGCTTGATTCCGCAACACTGTGACATCTCTCTCTTCATACACTGGCTTGTACGAAGAGGGAGAAATATTATTATTATTATTATTATTATTAAAATATTAACAAACAGCCGTTTTACTCATACAAAGCAGATTAGCACAATACTAATTGAAATACGAAGAACTGTATGTTTTAACGTGTAATTGGGCAATTAATTTAATAAATCCTTAAAGTAAAAATATTTGCTGTCACTACGTATGACATTATCAAGCGATGTGCTTCTAGTAGAAAGATAGACGTAACTTTTAAAATCACCAATGAATTAAAACAGATCTCTGAGGTTTCGAGCTGCCACACGTAGAACGGCGTTTTCCAAAAAGATAGGACAGAATTTTAGTTTGTTGTAGCCGATATTTCAGGTGACCTAACACGTTCGAATAATTATATTCTAAGCGACTGAAAAAATGTGATAAAACAGAGGCAAGAAATTCCGCTGGATGCGTGCTGCTTTATTGCGAGAGTAGTAGTAAGTGAATGCCACACAACAGAGCCTTATTCTAATGTAGATCAATCTGCGATAGAAATGAAGTATCGAGAGGCTGATAAGAACGAAAGGAAAACGTTATAGCCCGAATTAAACCCAAAACCTGGTGTTCTGGGAAAAAACCTACTATTTTTAACTTGAAGTCGATATGAAGTTTGGTGTCCGTGCTTATGTACATTTGGCATTCAGAGGACCGTGCATCGTGATGTATTCTTATAATAAAAGCCAAGAAGATGCACTATTTCTCAACTTTATTTTGGTCAAGAATCCTACATGTTTCGGACAGACTTACTGTACATCATAAGGAGTCTTAATACTGTATGCACAGCAACATGTATTTGTCATACTAGTTATGGTGACTGTCTGCTAGCAAGGTCGGGGTTCCGACCTCGCTAGCAGACAGTCGCCATAACTAGTATAACAAATAATATTTGCTGTGAATGTAGTAATAAGATTCCTGATGACGGAGAGTAAGTCTGTCCGAAATATGTACAGTTCTTTACCACAATAAAGTTGAGAAATAGTACATCTTCTTGGTTTTTATTATAAGAATATACGAACTTGTATGTATGTATATGTGTATGTAGATATGTGTGTGTGTAAATATAATAAAAGCCTATAAAAAGTAATAAAAATTAATTTTACCCAGGCACATATTCAGATTCTATAAATTTCCGAGCCGAATATTTTGAGAATGGTAAGAAGTTCTAGTGGAAAATTATCAGAGAAAATTTCAGGCACCATAAGAACAAACATGTTTGCTTTTATATGGTGCTGCAGTATAAGAATATTTCCTTCACCCTTAATCTTAGGTTCGTGCTGATACCATGCCATTCATCACACGTTCTTGGAACTTTTAGATTCCTAAGAAGTATATTATACGCCATTTTGCACTAGTGGATTTAGTCTTGACGTTCGATACATAGAATTATGCGTTAGAAGAAACCATCCCGTCTGCCCCCAGACATGTAACGGGTTATCGCTCCTAGAAGGTAGACGTCATATTATTTCTTATTCTCACTTTCTCTCAAATGTAGTCCATCGTTCTCTTTCCACATACTCTTAGTTTCTCATTGTGTGTGTGTGTGTGTATCTTTTTCTGTCAGGCACGAAGATGAATACAAGGTCTAGAGGATACACCAGGTCCCAGCATCATTACACTGTTATCTACCCTGCGACAGGGTGCACACAAAGTTCTGATAGATTCCCCTATGCAGTCTCGTTAGTCTTTCTTGTTGAAAATAAGATTCGATGGGAGGAAAACCAAATGTCAATGCTGCTGAACCAAACATCCGACAAAACACAGGCAATAGTATGTAGCTTCATTATTTGTACTAATCACTAAATATTAATAAAATGATTGAATAAGACGAGAAATAGGGCGCGTATATGGGTGAATGTAAATACAAGCAGGTTTTTTTTTTGTGTAAATGTGCATTAAATAGATCATTTTAGACCACGTCTATGATGTAGGATGCTATTAAAATTAATTTTAAATAAATGCGACGGTATGAAATGAATTCATCTGATCGGGATAGGAAAATGTATTGAGTCTTTTTGAAAGTGGTAATAAACCTTCTATTTATATGGAGTGTAATGAACTTTTGACTAAATGGGGAATTCTCAGGAAGGGTTCTGTTCCTTGGAGTTACGAAATTAATTATTCAGTCATTGAATCATTCAGTTACGTGCACTCAGCAGCGTTTAGAATAAGGAAAACCTGCATTAACAATGAGATTTGCTATGTTAAGCGTACCGGAATCTTTCGATTTCCGTCGGTCACCTTTCATCTCCAGTTTTATCCCCTCTTAAGAAAATCAAGCGTCAAATTGATACGAGAGTAGGTGGATCAGAGGGCACATAATTCAGTGTGGGAAAAATACATACGTGTCAAGAGACGAACATCACATGTCCTTTACCGAACCAGGTATTTTTTAAGGATAAGCCTACCACGTTAGTTAGTAAACAACTTCCCTAAAAAAGTAAGAATTTAAAGGCTGTGTAACACAATGTCATTTACCTCAGTGCATAAATTGAATGTATAATGGAAATGTCATATAATATATATATAT
>Ga0123352_10002150_pt1 | contig 27218 bp, 28 predicted proteins | sample TergutLab28metaG_FD_89700 | JGI IMG/M metagenome (GOLD analysis project Ga0123352, IMG submission 89700) | Labiotermes labralis P1 segment gut microbial communities from Petit-Saut dam, French Guiana - Lab288 P1 | ecosystem: Host-associated > Arthropoda: Insects > Digestive system > Gut ... | reverse complement strand
TTTGTGGGCAAAAAGCTCGAGACCTTGCACTTTCGCTGTGCGAAAGCGACGCATAGCGTCGGTTTTCCGTAGGAAAACTGCAGTGCTGCGCCAAAAGAAATTGTGTAAGGCAGTTTCAGAACAAGTCTATTAAAGCGGATTTTCCTGCCAAATAGCCCGTTGAAAAAGCTATGTGCAGATTGTAGCCGCCCGTTAAAGCGTGAACATCTATAACTTCCCCCGCAAAATAAAGATGGGGGATTATTTTAGATTCCATTGTAGACGGGTCTATTTCTTTTGTGTTAACGCCGCCAGCTGTTATTACGGCTTCTTTATAACCACGATTACCCGTTATCGTAAGCTCTAACGACTTAATTTGCGCAACAAGTTTCGCCCGTTCGTCCTTTGTTATGACGTTAATCTTCTTATCGTAGTCAATGCCCGCCAAGCTAATAATTACAGGAGCTAGCTTTTTTGGCACAAACCCATCAAGCGAATTTTTTAAATCTCTATTTGGATTTTTATTAAATTCTTGCAAAATTCTAGCATCAAGCCCATCCTTGCTAGTATCCGGCATAAGGTCTATTTGAACCTTTGTGTTGTTTTGCCCTGCAAGATACGCACTTGTAGAAAGCACCAAAGGCCCCGATATGCCATAATGCGTAAAAATCATCTCACCTATACCGCTAAAAACCTTACGGTTATTTGCATATGCGGTTAAATGTATATCTTTTAACGATAGACCCATTATGTCCGAAACCCAATTTTCAGCGCAGACAAGCGGCGATAAAGAGGGCTTTGTAGGTACTATTTTATGCCCAAAATTTTTGGCAAAAATTAGTCCATCGCCTGTAGAACCTGTTGCAGGATGGCTTAAACCTCCCGTGGCTACTATGCATTTTTTGGATTTTAATATGCAATCATTTACTTGCACGTGAAATAAATTACCTGCATATGTAATATTTTCAACAATGGTATTGAAACGAATTTGTCCGCCAATATCTCTTAGATGACGCTCTAATGTACCAATCACATCCTCAGACTTATCAGAAATAGGAAAAACCCGCCCATCTTCTTCTACTTTTGTTTGCAAGCCCAGTCCATTAAAAAACGCAATCAAATCATCTGGTGGCAAACCATAAAAAGCACTATATAAAAAATGCGGGTTGGCAACCACCTTTTCAAGCAAATCTGGCACATCACAGGCGTGGGTTATATTGCAACGCCCATTGCCTGTTATCGCCATCTTCTTGCCCAATCTATCATTCTTTTCAAGCAATAAAACGGCAGACCCATTGCCTGCCGTCGCAATAGCCGCCATCATTCCAGCCGCCCCACCGCCTATTACTATCACATCATATTCCATACATTCGCCCCTGCTTAGCATTATAAAGCCCTATGATATGTATGCACATCAAACCAAATTTGCCCATTTTCTACATTGCTCAATTCTTGCACCATTATCGCCGTGTTCTTCATCGTGGGAATATGCATTAAGCATTTGACACGGAAAATCTTTGCAAAATCCGCAATTTTCAAGCTCTTTGCCTTCACAGCAAACCTTAACATCACATTCGCCCCAAAGCGGCTTTTCTATATTAACACAGCCTTCGCAATCAATACCAAAGGCTTCTTTGCATTTTTGGGTGTCGCAAATGACACCGCATCTTGATTTAATCATATTTCACCCTCCTAATTAACTGTTACCTATATACTGCTCTTACGCCGCCGATTAGCTTTGGGCGGGATGTTAATGCGGTTATATTAGCCTCGCCAACCTTTTTGATGGTGGGGCGAAAGGGTACTTGCACAAATTTTATATGCATACCTATGTGCGTGTCGCCAATATCAACACCGGCTTGCGCTGTTATATGCTCTACCACCACGGCATTGTCAAAAATGGTATAAGCCGCAGAGGCGCAAGACCCGCCAGCGGTTGGTGTTGGTATCACGTTCACAAGTTCCAAATTATAGGTTTTTGCGCATTGTTTTTCTACAACCAAAGCACGGTTTATGTGTTCGCAGGCTTGCACAGCTAGGTACAAATTATACTTGCGGCATACCTCTAGCGCACCTTCAACTACTGCCAAACCAACCTCGCTAGACCCTGCCTTGCCTATAACTCCACCCAAAATCTCGCTGGTAGAACACCCAAGCGCAACAATATCACCATCAGACAACTTGACAGCAGAAATCACTTCATTAAAAATCTCGCTAACCTGCTTTTTGATTAAATCCGTATTCACATTAAAACTCCATTTCTATCAACTTGTAAAGCTATATAAAATCGTATGTTTATCTGTACACAATGTCTACAATGTATTATTTTGTAGATGTATTATTTTTTGGCTTTATTCCAAACAATAGCCTTAAGACCGGTATTCGGTTGCATATTTCATACGTTGCATATGTTAATATAAAACTTACTAATATAATCAAAACAATTTGAGCAAAGGTGTTTTCGGTAAGCATAAAAATCCAATACGCAACAACAATAACCCAAGATTGGTGGAAGATATACACAGGAAAAGAAGACGATGCTAAATAGTTTGTTATTTTGTTTTTAAAGTTGAAGTAACGTCTACCAAGTCCTAAAATTGCTAAAATGGCAACCCATCCATAGAAATTCGAGAAAATGTCAAAAACAAATTGCGGGGCGTTAAGGCTACCGTAAAGATAAAAAGTAAATAACATCAAATTACCAACCATACAGACCGTAGCAATAATTAGCAAAGGGAAGCGATATTTATCAAGTTTTTCTAACAAATCATCTGCAGATAAAAATAAATATCCTAAAATGAAATACCCAAAATATCGTCCTAAGCTATGTCCAACATCCAATATTGGGGTCAACACAAATGGTAATATGAACATAGATATTAGCAAGACCATAGGCGTTTTGCCCGTGTTAATTTTTTTCTTTTTGCAGAAAATCATAATTGGTAATGCAATCATAGAAATAACAAATAAAAATAATATAAACCATAAATGGGCAGGCGTAAACCCGCCCCTTGTACCTGTTAAGTCTGTAGTGCTTGTGAAAAACAGAACATATTGATAAAAATAACTTCCTGTAAAACCATTGTGGAAGCGTTCTGCAATATAGGTTTGTGCTGGAACTACTAGCAAAATTCCCGCAATTAAGGGGATTAGTAGTTTTAAAATACGCTCTTTTGTATACGCAAGCGGTGTCCTTTTTTGCAATGCGTAATAAGAGCTAATACCAGCCAAAGCAAATAACAGGGGCATAAACCAAGGGGACAAAGTAGCAATAAAAGCCGATGTTCCAAAAACACTTTGCCCTTCAATATAAAAATCTTCCCCAAACGCATTGTAAATCATAAAGGTATGATACGGGATTAGGGTTAATATACAAATCCATCTTATATTGTCAATAAAATTTTTTCGCACAAACATTATCTCCTTTGCATCATATAACTATAAAGCGAAGCAATTTTTATCAAAACCTGCAACTATTTTTTAATATCCATCCGCACCTTCTCTACCTTAACCCGCTTACCTTTCATACGTATACCGTTTAGGGCGGCGATTATTATGTCTGCCATATCTTTTGGAATTTCTACGAAAGAGTAGTTTTCGTAGATTTCGATACCACGGATGGTTTTGCCTGGCAGGCCTGTTTCGCCTGCAATTGCGCCTACGATGTTGCCTGGCATTATGCGGTCTTTTTTGCCGACGTTAAGCATAAGGCGGGTGCGTGGTTTTTTGCTGTCAAAAGACATTCCTTTGCCTTTTTGGCGGCTTTTCCATATGCGGTTTTCTTCTTTTTTAATGCTGTCTTCCATACCTTCGTGATATTCTTTATCGGATGTATATAGCATTTTTAAAAGCCCTGCGGCAATATCTTCTGCGGCTATGCCTTTCTCTGTAAGCACGCCAATTATGCCCCTATGTTTTTCTAGCAGACCTTTTTCGATTGTATTTTCAATTTCATCGGCAATGCGGCGTCCTTTTGCGGCTTCTACTTCTGCAAGGGTTGGTATTGGCGCAAGCTCTAATTTTTGTTTTGTAAAACGCTCTAGGTCTTTTACCTGTGCAAATTCTTTGTTGCCTGTTATTAGGGTTAGCGATGTACCGCTACGTCCTGCACGCCCTGTTCTGCCTATGCGGTGTACGTAAAATTCCATATCCTGTGGCAGGTCGTAGTTTATTACATATTCTATATGGTCAATATCAAGCCCACGAGCCGCAACGTCTGTGGCTATAAGCATATCAACACGGCCTTTTTTAAAACTATCCATAACCATATTGCGGGCAAACTGCTTCATATCGCCGTGCAGTGTTTCTGCAAAATAGCCACGGTTGCGCAGTTTTTCAGACAATTCTTCAACCATTTTTTTTGTGTTACAAAAAATCATACTACGTTTGGGATTGTAATAATCTATCAAACGGCAAAGCACATCAAATTTTGTGCCACGTGGTATGTCGTATAAATATTGCTTGATATTGGGCAAAACCATAGCCTTTTGCGATACTTTAACAATAAGCGGGTCGTTTTGAAAATTTTTGGTTATCGCCATAATATCCGACGACATTGTGGCAGAAAATAGAAGCGTTTGGCGTTCTTGCTTTACTTCCGTCAAAATTGTTTCGATGTCTTCACGAAAGCCCATATTAAGCATTTCATCCGCTTCGTCTAAAATTAACAGTTTTAAATGGTCTAATTTTAGCGTACGGCGGCGCATATGGTCCATTATACGCCCCGGCGTGCCGATAACAATCTGCGCACCTTTTTTCATTGCATTAATCTGCACTTCTATGCCTTGTCCGCCGTAAATGCATACAGAACTAATGCCGTGTTTATATTTGGCAAAATTGCGTATCTGCTCCGCAACCTGCTGTGCTAGCTCACGAGTGGGGCAAAGCACCAAAACCTGCGTTTTGCCGCCTAAAGACGGGTCTATCATTTCTATTGCGGGTATGCCAAAAGCGGCGGTTTTGCCCGTGCCTGTTTGCGAATGTCCTATAACATCACGCCCGCTCATAACAGCGGGTATGCCTTGCTCTTGTATAAGTGTTGTGCGGGTAAAGCCCATATCCGCCACAGCACGTTTTATTTCATTAGAAACTGGCAAGCCCTCAAATGTTGTATAATCAGCATTTTCGATATTTAAATTATCTTGTGTCATTATATTTTCCCCTTTTCCAAAGTTACTTTTTGCCATTATACCACAACCAAACCATAATAGCAAGAAAAAACGGACTAGCCTTTATTAGGGTCATCCGTTTGTTGATGTATAGTTATTCAAAAACACGATGAAGCGTACTTGATGTTGCGTGCTTTCGTTATAGCCCAACATTATAATTTGGGCTATAACGAAGATATTTTTTATCACTGCACTTATTCTGGATTATTTTCCAAAAAGCTGTTCATAGAAAGAACAAGCTCATCCACTTTATCTGACCCCAAACCGTGAACAGCGCAAGCCTCCTCCAAAGACTCAAATTGTGCCGAACCACAGCCAAAGCAATGCATACCGTTTTGCATTAAAAACATAGCTAAACGACGGTCAACATTGATAATTTCAGATATAATCATATCCTTGTGGATTTTTGCCATAAAGCCCCACCTCCATTTATTTAAATACTAAAATCTATCTTACACGCCCAATGTGTGGGAAATAGGTAAAAGACACACGCCCCAAAATATTTTCTTTTGGGATGAATATATTTTGCCACGCATTTGCGCCTAAGCCACGGGAATCTTTAGAGTCGTTACGGTTGTCGCCCATAACAAAATATGTGCCTTCAGGTATTTCAAAACGTTGGTTAATAAGTGACCAGCCCACAGGCGGCTCTAGCAAATACCATTCATCTAAAGGCGCAGACGAACCGTTGATATAAACCAAACCATTTATGATTTCAAGCGTTTCGCCTGGCAAACCTATAATGCGCTTTAAATACGTAGTATCTGTACCATCAGGCGAATCGAAGGCGATTACGTCAAAACGCTGTGGGTCGCTAAAGACATAGGACAACCTAGAGCCCATAATGCGAGCACCCTCTACAACTGTATTAGCCATAGAATGTGTAGGCACAGTGGCATTGACGATAATGGTACTATTAACAAATAAAGCGATAAAAATCGCTACAACAGGCACCGCTATCCAAGACAGAACCTCACGCAAAATTATCTTTGCATTATTATCTTTACTTTTCATTACTAATTCCTCTTTTCTAATTTTATTTATCTTATTCGGCTAACCCTTGGGAAATAGGTAAAAGATGCTCGCCCCAAAAGATTTTCTTCGGGTATAAATATATTTTGCCAAGCATTTTCGCCCAAACCTCGCGAATCGCGCGAATCGTTACGATTATCACCCATAACAAAATACGCACCTTCAGGCACTGTAAAGTTCTGATTTATTAATGACATCCTTGCGGGTTCTTCCAACAAATACCATTCATCAAGCGGTGTTGTAGAGCCGTTAATAAAAACCTGTCCATTAAAAATATCTATGGTTTCGCCCGGCATACCTATAATGCGTTTTACATACAGTGTATCTGTACCATCGGGCGACTTAAACACAACAACATCCAAACGCTGTGGGTTGCCAAAAACATAAGACAGCCTAAAAGCCACAAGTCTTGTATTTTCTGGAATAGTATCACGCATAGAACCTGTAGGCACAGTGGCGTTTACTATTATAAATGTATTGATAAAAAAGGCAATTAAAACCGCCGAACCAAGCATAATAACCCAAGACAAAAGCTCCTGTAAAAAGGTTTTTTTCTTTTTGTCGGGTTGCTTGCCTTGCCCATCAAATTCTTTTAAAATCTCAACATCTTTTTCTTCAGGTATGTCCATTTTTTTCTCCTAGCAATAAGTGATGTGTTTTATTATACACCATCATCTTGAAAAAATCAACAAAAAAATCAAAGTCAAAAGACTTTGATTTTTTTGTTATGCTTTTTAGGCTTCCATACCAATAAGCCCGCCTTGCCCTGACATCATCATAAAGAGCATAAGCATCATAAAGCTGTCGTTGCCGCCAAATGGATTGTTATCCATCATCATCATAATTAGCAAAAGCGGCATCATATTGTTTGGTCTAGGTCTGTGATGCATCAAAATCACCTCGATTTTTTTGTCAATAACATAATATGGCGGGACAAGTAGAATAATGACAGATATTTAAAAATTTTGGCATAGCTTGCACAATTTGATTGTATCTGATATAATGTTAAAAATGTTTAGGAGGATTATTATGGGAAAAGAACTAGTCGTAGTGCATACGGTGTTTATGTATAGAATAAACGTGGCTTTGGCGGTGCTGCTACTTTTTATTAATTTGCAGATTTTTGTTAATACTGCACTTATCGCCAATGCAGAGGAAATGTCGCAAAATTCGGTGCTTATAATCATAATTATTTTGGTGTTTTGTCTTGCTTACGGTTTTTTGTCGCTTAATGGTATGTTGACCAAAATAACGGTTTATGACGGCGGTATCGAATTTAAGTCAATAATACAGCGCCGCCGCCTTGAAAATAGCCAGATAGCAAAGGTTGCTTTTGCAAGAAAAGACAAAATACGCTTGCGCATAACATTAATACCAAAAGAAGGCAAACCGCTGATAATAAACGCCGCAAAATTTAAAGACAACCAGCCCGTAATAGATTTCTGCGGGCAGTTTGATAGAACATAATTTGTATTAATAATGAGGTTAGTCTTATGAATTTATTAGATAATCTTGATAAAATACGTTCAACTGAACTGGGAGTTGTACGGGTAAAGAAAAATTTAAATTTAGATGATATAGACATTATTGCGTGGTGCAAAGATAAAGTCTGCAATGCAGATAATATTATCAAGCAAGGCAAAAATTGGTATGTATATGCAGACAACGCCATAATAACCATCAATGGTTCGAGCTTTACAATAATAACTGCTCATAAAACAAAGAAGTAATCAGGGGGATAAATTTTGAATACAAAATTTGACTTAACACAAGGACCCATATTAAAAAAGCTGGTGACAATGGCAATGCCCATAATGGCAACCAGCTTTATGCAAATGGCTTTTAACCTTGCCGATATGTTTTGGCTTGGGCGCATTAGCCCTGCGGCGGTTGCGGCGGCGGGTACTGCGGGTTTATTTTTTGGTTGTCTATGGCATTGATATTTATTGGACGTATGGGTGCACAAATTGGCGTTTCGCAAAGTATGGGCAAAGGCGAGCCAGAAGCGGCAAAACGCTTTGCGCAAAATTCTTTTGCAATGTCGTTGATATTGGGCATTTCTTTTACAGGGCTTTTGTTGATTTTTTCACGGCAGGTATTAGGCTTTTTTGACCTTGAGCCTGACGTGGCATTGCAAGCCCGACAATATCTTGTAGCTACATCGTTTGCACTTCCTTTTATCTTCGCACATCAAGTAATATCTGGCGTTTTTATCGGTTTTGGTAACACAAAAATACCTTTTTACATAAATTCGCTAGGGCTTGCAATAAATATCGCCATAACGCCGCTTTTTGTTTTTACTTTTGGATGGGGAATTACAGGCGCAGGTATCGCAACAGTGGTTGCAACCATCGTTAATCTTGCATTAAAAATTTGGGCAATAAAATGGTATAAAGGACGACCTTTTGAAGATTATCGTATCTTTGCAAAAATCGATGGTACGTCTGTGCGACAAATTTTTATATGGGGTGCGCCTATTGGGCTGGAATCTGCCCTTTTTACAATATTATTTATGTTTGTTACCCGCCTTATATCCGACTTTGGCACGGGCGCATTAGCGGCGCAACGTGTAGGCTCGCAGGTGGAATCTTTGGCGTGGATGATGGCAGGCGGTTTTTCGTCCGCCCTTACCGCCTTTATGGGGCAAAACTTCGGCGCAAAAAAATATGGCAGGATGAGAAAGGCTTACAAACTTTCTATCCTAGTAATGGGCTCTTACGGCGCATTTGTGGGCATTGTTCTTTTTGTCTTTGCCGCCCCGCTGGTTGGTATTTTTCTTGACGAACCCGACTATATCTCTATGGGTGTAGAATATTTGCGAGTCTTTGCCCTAACCCAATTGCTGTTTTGTATGGAAGAAGTCGCCGCAGGGTCTTTCCGTGGACGGGGTTTAACATACAAACCCACAATAGTAAGTGTTACATGTAATATTTTGCGTGTGGCTATGGCATATGTTATGGTTTTTGTTTTCGATTTTGGGTTAATCGGCATTTGGATAGGTATAGCAATATCTGTAACCATACGTAGCTCTTGGATGATAATTTGGTATAAAATAAACCAAGCAAAACGCCTGCCGAAATATGATGAAGAAATCGAACAACCTGTTGAGGTTTAAATAAAAAACCAGCCTTCATTTAAAGGCTGGTTGAATAATATGCTTGACAAATAGACCTGAAGTGTGTTATCCTACACTTAGGTCTTAGGGCTGAGAGAGGCTTGTCGTGGTGGATTGCTTTTGTCGGTTTAACCGCCACGACAAGCTATTTTCTTTTCTCGCTCAACCCATCTATGTAAAACTGGGAATTGAAACCATCATATACCATTTGTACAACTTTGTCAAGGTCTTTTTTTATTTATTGTTTAGTCTTGTCGAATATACTTCAAGTTATTGATAACGAGAGAGCTGGATTGCTTCGGGGTTCACTACCCATCTTGTTGTAGGAACGTCCCTCGCAATGACGTAGCGTGTTGGTGTTGGTCAACCCTTGCCAAGATGAACCGTCATTGCGAGGGCTACTGTCTACATAAAGCAGTGCATACCAAGCCCGAAGCAATCCAGTAAAGGGATGTCGATGCGACAAGGTTGACATACCTGTCCTATCAATGACGGTTATTATTAACAAAAAAATCAAATTTTTTTATTGCTAGTGTTGACGATAGATGTGTATTTATGGTAAAATCAGATACAGGCATAGATGTGCTTTGTGCATTATCAATCATATTTGAAGGGAGAAAAGAAAATGTTAAGTGAAAAATTGTTAGATTTGTTAAGCAAGCAGATAACTGACGAATATTATGCGGCTTATCTTTATCTTGCTATGTCGGCAACTGCTGACAAAATTGGGTTAAAAGGTACGTCAAAATGGCTGTTTGCGCAAGCGCAAGAAGAAATGGCACACGGCACACGTATTTTTCAATATGTATTAGAAAGAGGCGAAACGCCGTCTTTGGGGACAATAGCTATGCCGCCCGCTTCTTACGCCAATATTAACGAGATATTTGAAGAAGTGCTTGCGCACGAGCAAAAGGTTACAAAGGCAATTAATACCATTGCAACCGTTGCTATGCAAGAATTTGACCACGCCTGCTATCAATTTATGATGTGGTTTGTTGACGAACAGGTTGAAGAAATATCAAGCGTGTCTGACGTTTTAGACAAAATTAATATGATAGGCGACCACAAAGCAATGTTGCTGGCTTTAGATAACGAACTAGGGCAAAGGGTTTTTGTACACCCATTTCCAGAGCAAGCATAAGAAAAATTAAAATAACCCACATCTGTATAGGCGTGGGTTATTTTAATTTTATAATACTATTTGTCTTTAATTATTTTTACTTGCTTCAATTACTTTTTGGGTGGTTTCTGCACTTGCTTCTTCATAGCTGTCAAATTCCATTGTAAATTCGCCTCTGCCTTGTGTTAGCGAGCGTAGTTCTATAGAATATTGCGCCAATTTTGCAAATGGTGCTTGGGCAGAAATAACTGTTTTGTTACCAACCTTATCCATACCCAAAACACGTCCGCCACGCTTGTTAATATCGCCGATAATATCGCCCGTATAGTCATCCGGAACAGAAATTTCTGCTTTCATAATTGGTTCAAGGATAATGGGTTTCGCTTTCATAAAACCATCTTTAAACGCAATTTGTGCCGCAAGCATAAATGATAGCTCGTTAGAGTCTACGGCGTGGTAAGAACCATCATAAAGTATAGCCTTTAAGCCAACAACAGGGTAACCCGCAAGCGGACCTTTAAGACAACTTTCACGCACACCTTTTTCAACGGCTGGCCAAAAGTTACGAGGAACAGAGCCGCCGAAGATTTGTTGTTCAAAAACATATGCCTGCGTTGTGTCGCCTGATGGCTCGAATTTCATTTTAACATCGCCAAATTGCCCTGCGCCGCCGGATTGCTTCTTATGACGACCTTGCACGTCAGATTTGCCTTTTATCATTTCACGATAAGGGATAACAAGCGGCGTAAGCTCTACTTCTAGCTTGTTGCGGAATTTCATTTTGCTTGTAATAATATCAAGGTGGTTGTCGCCCATACCCGAAATAACAGATTGTTTTGTTTCGGGGTCAACCTTAAACGAAAGGGTCTTGTCTTCTTCCAAAAAGCGGTTTATTGCTTGGGAAATTTTATCTTCATCGCCTTTGTTTTTAGGTATAATACCCTGAGAGTATAAAGGTTTAGGGAAATTGATAGGCGGCAATATGTAAGCCGCATCTTTTGTAGCCAATGTGTCATTTGTAGACGTGTTGTTTAATTTTGCCAATGCACCTATATCGCCCGCTTTTATCTCGTCAACAGCAATTTGTTCTTTGCCACGAAGCACGAACAATTGCCCTATTTTTTCTGGCTGTTCTTTATTTACATTATAAAGCGGAGTATCTTTTTTAAGCGTTCCGCTAACAACACGGAAAAGAGATAAACGCCCAAAGCTGTCTGCCACTGTTTTAAAAACAAACGCAACAGGCGGTCCGTTTTCGTTGCAACATTCAAGCTCTACAGGCTCGCCTTTAATATTGGTTGCGCCCAAAGTTTTTTTGCATTTTGCCGCAGGTGGCGCAAAATCTGTAATATTATCCATCAAAACGCCAACGCCCTGTAGGTTTATGGCTGCACCAAGCATAACAGGCGTTACGTCTGCGCTAGAAATACCAGCGTTTAAACCAATATAAAGCTCATCACGTGTAAAAGGCTCGCCGTCAAAGAATTTTTCCATTAGCTCGTCGCTGGTTTCTGCAACTGCTTCTTCAATTAGCTTGTGTTTGGCTTCGGCTTTTTCCATTAGTTCGGCAGGGATTGGAATTTCATCAACGCCTGTTGTACCAAATTTACGTCCAGCCATTTTTATTGCATTAACATAACCCACAAATTTTCTGCCTTCGTGGATAGGTGTTTGGATAGGCGCAATACATTTGCCGAACTTTTCTTTTAGCTCGTCGATAATCTTGTCAAAATCCACATTTTCATCATCCATATTGTTAATGAAAATCATCTTTGGCAAGCCCGCCGCCGTGGCGTATTCCCACGCTTTTTCCGTACCGACCTCAACGCCCGATTTTGCGTTTACAATAATCAACGCAACATCTGCCGCCGCCAACGCCTGATGTACTTCGCCATAAAAATCGAAAAAGCCCGGTGTGTCGATAAAGTTAATTTTGCCGCCACGCCATTCGATAGGGATGATAGAGCCGCCGATAGAAATTTTACGTGCAATTTCTTCGTGGTCGTAATCCGATACGGTATTACCGTCTTGGGTTCTGCCAAAACGTGTGGTAATGCCCGCAATGTTTAATGCCGCCTCAACAATTGTGGTCTTGCCGCTGCCCGTATGTCCTAAAACAGCAACATTACGGATAGCATCTGCTCCATAAATCTTCATATTTTAACCTCCTAAAGGATTGTAGTTAAATAGACAAAATCTATTTTACCACATCTTGCACGTTTTGCAAAGGGGAATTTTGACAAGCTATAAATTTTGTGATACACTGCAAATGTGATGAAAAGGGGGTTTGACGCAATATGGTCAAAATTTTACCGAAAAAAAATTTTAACAGCGAGATTTTTGTGCCAGGGGATAAGTCAATTTCGCATAGAGCGGTTATTTTAGGAGCAATTGCAGAAGGTGTTACAGAAATAAAAGGATTTTTAATAGGCGATGACTGTCTTGCAACAATAAACTGTTTGCGGCAATTGGGGGTTAAAATTGATATTGGCGGTGATTTTGTGCGGGTTTATGGCAAAGGCTTGCACGGTTTAACCGCACCAAAAGATGTGTTATATTGCGGCAACAGCGGCACAACAATGCGCTTGCTATGCGGATTGTTAGCAGGGCAAAAATTTGACAGCATATTAGACGGCGATAAATCGCTACAAAAACGCCCTATGAAGCGTATTATCGACCCGCTTCGTTTGATGGGGGCAAAAATTGAAACAACCACACCACCAATTAAAATTAAAAGAGCAAATTTAAAAGGTGTTTATTACAAAATGCCTATACATTCCGCCCAAGTAAAATCTGCATTAATTTTGGCGGGTCTTTATGCCGAAGGCGAAACAGTTATAGAAGAATTAGAAAAAGGCGCAACCCGTAACCATACCGAACTAATGTTGAATTATATGATGGAAAATGGCATATTAACAGGCAAAAAAATCACCGTTTGCGGCGATTTTTCATCAGCGGCATTTTTTATCGTGCTTGGACTATTGCTTGCGGGCGAAGGGATAACAATCCGCAATGTCGGCGTTAATCCCACACGTACAGGGCTTTTAGAAGCCTTGCGTAAAATGGGCGGTGATATTAAAATACAAAACACCCGCAACATATGCGGCGAAGATGTAGGCGATATTTTGGTTAAAAAATCCGATTTAACAGGTATAGAAATAGATGGTAAACTTGTACCGAAAATGATTGACGAAGTACCAATTTTTGCAGTAGCGGCGGCTTTTGCCAAAGACACAACCATAATAAAAGATGCAGCAGAGCTTGCCGTAAAAGAAAGCAACCGCCTGCAAGCAATGGCAACAGAACTATCAAAAATGGGCGTATCCATAGCATCAACCAACGATAGCTTAACAATAATAGGGACAAGCAATGCTTGCCAGCCTGTACACGGCGCAACGCTTTACAGCCACAACGACCACCGCATAGCAATGTCCCTAGCAATAGCCGCAACCGCCGCAAACAGCGAAAGCACCCTAAACGGTTCCGAATGGATTGATGTTTCCTTCCCAAATTTTCTGTCGCTTTTATGAAAAATGTCTTTTCATTTGCGTTTTTTTGTTGTATAATGGGTAAAATAAGACAAAATCACCTTTTGTGAGGATATTATGGATATTGGGATTGACTTGGGCACAGCAAGCGTATTGGTTTATATCAGAGGTCGTGGCGTTGTTTTGCAAGAGCCGTCAATGGTTGCAATCGACAAAAAAACAAAAGAAATTATGGCGGTAGGCATTGACGCACGCCGTATGCTTGGTCGTACACCGCAAAACATTGTGGCAGTGCGTCCTTTGCGTGACGGCGTTATAGCCGATTACGACATAACCCAACAAATTCTAAAATATTTTATTAAAAAAGCCAACAGGCGTTTTGTGGGTATGCGTAAACCTCGCATTTCTATATGCGTACCCGCTGGTGTTACCAGCGTACAACGTCGAGCAGTAGAAGATGCCGCCCGCTCTATAGGTGCAAGAGAAGTTCATATTATAGAGGAAACCGTAGCCGCTGCAATAGGCGCAGGTATAGATATATCGAAACCACGTGGCTCTATGATTTTAGACATTGGCGGCGGCACGGCAGATGTTGCCGTTATATCGCTTGGTCATTGCGTCGTTTCGGCTTCTGCAAAGGTAGGCGGCGATGCCTTTGACGAGGCATTAATACGTTATGTACGCAAAAAACACAATCTGCTAATAGGCGAACGTACCGCAGAAGATATTAAAATGGCAATAGGCTCTGCCTTTAAACGTAGCGTTGATATAACAATGGAAGTCAAAGGACGAAGCCTGCTAACAGGCTTGCCGGAAAGCATTATTATGGCATCCGAAGAAACCCGTGAAGCCCTGCGTGAAAATGTTGCAATGATAACTGACCTTATACGTGGTGTTTTTGAAAAAACCCCACCAGAGCTTGCAGGCGATATTATAGAGCGTGGCATTGTTATGACAGGCGGAAGCTCGCTATTATGGGGATTAGATAAACAAATTAAGCTAATAACAGGCATTAACGCCGCTGTGGCAGAAGACGCTGTAAGCTGTGTAGCATTAGGCACGGGAAAATATGTTGAATATATGGCGGAAAAAATGAAAAAAGTGTAACGGTGATTATTCAAGAACCCCCGACTGGATTGCTTCGGGCTTGATGTATATTGCTTTAAGTATTTAGTAGCCCTCGCAATGACGAAGCATAGAAGGGTTACCGTCATTGCGAGGGACGTTCCTACGACAAGATGGGTAGTGAACCCCGAAGCAATCCAGTTAACTCGTTATCAATAGCTTGAAGTATATTCGACAAGATTAAACAATAAATAAAAAAAGACCTTGACAAAAACACAACAATGGTGTATTATGGTATCAAGACCTTTTATATACAGCAACAGGACTAGCAAAAGCAAAACACTTGTTGGGTGCATGCCAACCACCAAAGTTACATCACCCAACAAGTGCCACGCAGGTCCAAAAAGAAACCTAAGTATAGCATAACACACTTCAGGTCTATTTGTCAAGCACATTTCAAAAACCAACAACAATAAAAAATCAAGAGCAAGCTAGGGACGACAAAACGGTCGCCCCTATTTAATTATTTGTACGAATTTTCAAGCACAATATTGGTAAACTAATTTCAGCATATAAACATAAATTTAAAAAATGCTTGCAAGGGCTGTAAATTTGTGTTATCATTAAAGACAAACCTTTTTCGGGGGTAATTTATGATAAGAGGACTTTATACATCAGCAATAGGTATGGGTATACAGCAAACCCGACTTGACACTGTTTCTAATAACCTTTCAAACGCTGGCACGGCGGCTTTTCGCCGTGATGTTGTCGTTACGCAATCTTTTGGCGATATGTTCGCACGCCGTGTACGCGATTACGAAATGCGGGGAATGAATGTTGTAGGCGGCACACAGCTTGGACCAATGTCTTTGGGTGTCAACGTCAACACTATTCACCGTGATTTTTCTGCGGGCAATTTGCGCCGTACAGAAGCTCCGCTTGACTTAGCTCTTGACGGCGGCGGTTTTTTTATAATCAATTTTATAAACAACGAAGGCGAAGCGCAGGAAATGTACACACGTGCAGGCAATTTTACACTAGCCACAGATGGTACATTGGTAACCCTAGGCGGCTTTGATGTGCTTGATGTAAACGGACAACCAATTAACATACCCAACGGCACAATTATTATAGGCGAACAAGGACATATTTCGGTAGATGGCGAATTTATAGCGCAAATAGGTATGGTTGATTTTGAAAATTTAGCCGACCTACGTCCGTTTGGACATAATTTTTACACACTTTATGAAACAGGTACAATTATACCTTTCACAGGCAGAATACATCAAGGTTATATTGAAGAATCTAATGTAAATATAGTGCGAGAAATGGTAGAAATGATTTCCATATCCCGCACATACGAGGCAAATTCACGTATGGTACAAATTCAAGACGAAACCTTGCGACAAGCAGTTAATGATATAGCAAGAGGCAGATAATTTTTCGGGAGGTAATATTTTATGATGCGTTCTTTATGGACAGCCGCATCCGGTATGACGGCACAGCAAACCAATGTAGATTTAATAGCGCATAATTTATCAAATGTTAATACAACGGCTTTTAAACGTGAACGTATGGAGTTTCAGTCGCTTTTATACCAAACAATGCGTCGCTCTACAGTCGACCCCGCTACAGATATTATGGGTCCTACTAACCTACAAGTAGGTCTTGGTGTGCGCCCAATTGCAACCACAAGAAATTTTGAAATGGGCAATTTAGAACGTACAGATGCGTTGACTGATTTTGCAATAAACGGACCTGCGTTTTTTATGGTGCAACGTGATTTAGACACGGTTGTTTACACTAGGGATGGCGGTTTTAGATTAAGTCCATTTGAAGGCGATTTGATGATAACCACATCGGAAGGTTTTCCCGTCTTGGGTGTTGACGGCGAACCGCTATTAATCCCAGCCGAAGCTAATGTGCAAACAATGAATGTAAACGACGACGGCACAATAATTTTTATGAGCCTAGATGGAGAAATTGAAGATTTTGGTTTACAAATCGCTTTAGTTCAATTTCCCAATGCGCAAGGACTTGAAGCCATCGGCAGAAACTTTTTTATACAAACAGGTGCAAGCGGTGAACCTATGATGGAAGCCGACGGCGAAACCGTAGTTACGTCAGACCTTTTGCAGGGCTTTTTAGAGGCTTCTAACGTAAACCTTGCAGAAGAAATGGTGCGCCTTATCATAGCGCAACGTGCATACGAGGTTAATTCGCGCGCAATACAGGCATCTGACGATATGTTGCAACAAGCAAATCAATTAAGACGTTAATAGGAGGATGAAAAGTTATGGAATTTTCTGCTATTAATACACAAATGATGCAAACAGCTATTAATTCTGCTCAAAATCGCACTAATCTTGAAAATATAGATTTAAACGCTTTGAAAGGTGACGATGCCGCAATGATGGCGGCGGCAAAAGAATTTGAAACATATTTTATACAAATGATGTTTAGAGCAATGCGGGACACCGTTAATACCGAAAATAGCCTTTTTCCTCGCACACAAACCGAAGAAATTTTTCAAGATATGCTTGACGAAAAAACCGCAAGAGCGGCGGTAGAGCAGGGCAGTGGTATGGGTTTAGCACAGCAAATTTTTAACCAAATGACGGCAAACCGCAATACATTACAAGACGCTTTGCTGGCGCAAACAACAAATATAGCACAAGAAACCGACCATTACAACGGTGCATACGGTGCAGCTATGATAGAAGAATAATAACACACGACTGTAACGGGTGATTGTAGGGGCGACCTGCGGTCGCCCGTTTTTAGGGTGAAAATAATGGAAAATTTGCAGATAATCGAAAGCCGTGTTGAAAGGGTTATTTTTGCGAGCAGTGAAACAGGCTACTGTGTTTTTAGCGTTACAACAAAAAGCGATGAGGGCGAATTTGCCGAGGTGGTCTGCACGGCACAAATTTTGGTTGCAGAAGGCGAAGATGTAAAACTGCACGGCGAATATGTGGTGCATCCCCAATATGGGCAGCAGTTTAAAACCTTAATGGTCGAAAAGGTTTTGCCCACAAATGAAGCAGGTATGGAAAAATACCTCGCAAGCGGCAATATTAAAGGCATTGGCGAAAAACGTGCAAAACAAATTGTAGAAAAATTTGGATTAGCGGCTTTTGAGGTATTAGAAACCAACCCCATACTACTTTCACAAATAAAAGGTATAAGCACCGAAAAGGCTTTGGCTATGGGTGCAGAATTTGCCGCAAAATCGGGTCAACGCAACACAATGATGTTTTTGCAGTCACTGGGGCTTACAAGCTCGCAATGCGAAAAGGTCTATAAAAAATACGGATTTGAAGCTGTTGCAAGGGTTAAAGAAAATCCATACATATTGGTGCGGGATATTTTTGGTATCGGGTTTAAAATTGCGGATAATATTGCGCTTAGAGCAGGCATTACGCATAATTCGCCATATCGTATTTCAGCAGGTGTTGCGCATACTTTAAGCGAAGCATTAAACGAAGGGCATGTTTTTTTACCTAGGGACAATGTGCTTGCTCGTTCCATTTCGCTATTAGAACTGGACATTGGCGAAATTCAAAATCATCTATTGCAAATGCAACTGGATTATGAAATAAAACAGGAAAAAGTCAATAACGAGGTTGTTATATATCTTGCGGCATATTATCACGCCGAGGTCTATTCTGCCCGTAAATTGGTAGAGCTTAACAAACCCGCCACATTTGACGATTTGGACATCGAGGTAGAAATAGAAAAATATGAAAACGAATGGGACATAAAACTTGCCGATATGCAAAAAATAGCCGTGCAAAAAACAATGGAGCGTGGCGTGGTTGTGGTAACGGGCGGTCCTGGCACAGGTAAAACCACCACCATCAAGGCAATTATCCATATATTACAAAAGCAAGGTCAAAGCATAACCCTTTGCGCCCCAACAGGCAGAGCCGCAAAACGTATGAGCGAAGCGACAGGTATGGAAGCTAAAACAATACACCGTCTTTTAGGGCTTTTTCAAGCCGAAGGCAATCAAAATGTATCAGGCGATGTGGATGAAGATATGAAGCTAGACACAAATTGTATTATTGTAGATGAAGCATCTATGGTTGATATTATGCTGTTGTTCCGCCTTTTAAAATACATTCGCCGTGGCACAAGGCTAGTTTTGGTGGGCGATGTAAACCAACTACCAAGCGTAGGACCGGGCAATGTACTAAAAGACACAATAAACAGCGGGGTTATAGAACCCGTTTATCTTGACTACATCTTCCGCCAAGGTCAACAATCAGCCATAGTTATGAACGCCCACCGCATAAACAACGGGACACACCCAATTTTAAATGAAAAAGCAAATGATTTCTTTTTTGTAAAAGAACATAATATTGAGAGTTGCGTAAGAGTTATTGCAGATTTGGCAACACGCCGCTTGCCCTCGTTTACAGGCGTTAATCCAATGGAAGTCCAAGTGCTTTGTCCCCAACGCAAAACGTCTTGCGGGGTCGAAAATTTAAACAAAGTGTTACAAAACACCCTAAACCCGCCATCAGAGCATAAAGCCGAAAAACAAATGGGCTTCTATAGTTTTAGAGAAGGCGATAAGGTTATGCAAATTAAAAATAATTATATGACAGAATGGAAGATATACGACAGAAAGGGCAATGAAATTGACGAAGGTGCGGGCATTTTTAACGGCGATGAAGGCGTTATTAAAGTCATAGACAACGAAAACCGCATTGTACGTGTTGCATTTTATGACGATAAGGTTGTGGATTACGAGTTTAAACAGCTAGAGGAGCTGGTCTTAGCTTATGCCATAACCATCCATAAATCGCAAGGGTCAGAATATGACGTGGTTATCTTGCCAATACACAGCGGCACACCATTGCTGTACAACCGCAATCTGCTTTACACCGCCATCACAAGGGCAAAAAAATTGGTTGTTATTGTTGGCATTGAAGGTACAGTACAACGTATGGTGGATAATATACGTGAAAATGTGCGGTATTCAGCACTTTCGCAAAGATTAGGTGAATTTAATGAACGCTTCGCTGACGAAAGGTTTGCACAGCAAGATATTGGACGGGCTTTATCGGACAATTTATCCGAATAAATGTATGCTTTGCAATATTGTTATGGACGGAAAAGATGACGCTTTGTGTCCAGATTGCGACCAAACGGTGGGCAAGTTGAGTAAGACCGACACCCATTTTAAGGTAAAATGTGATAGCATTGACACCATTTATGCCGCTTTTGACTACTGCGATATGGTACGTGATTGTGTATTTAGATACAAATATGGCGGTATTAAAAGTTTGGCAAGACAAATGGCGACGGCTATGGTCGATGTATTAAATTTAACGCCAACAGATTTTATTTGCGATTTTTTAATACCTGTGCCGCTACATCCAAAACGGCTAAAAGACCGTGGATACAACCAAGCGACATTGCTTGCGATAGAGCTTGGTATATTGCTCGCAAAACCTGTATATGAGGGGTTAGAGCGTTTACGATATACCGAAAAACAATTTGGACTAAGCCCCGAAGAAAGACTTGCAAATTTAAGCGGCGCAATTGGCACAAAACCGAGCTTTGACGTGGCAGGTAAGCATATTGTTCTTGTAGACGATATTTTTACAACAGGTGCAACAGCAAATGATTGTGCAAGGGCATTAAAATCAGCAGGAGCCAAAAAGATTGATTTATTAGCATTTTCGGCGGCAATGACAGAATAATAGAATAAATGATAGGGTGATTTGATGGAATATTTGACATTAAATAACGGCGTAAAAATGCCATTGCTTGGTCTTGGCACTTTTTTGGCAGATGGTGATACAGGGCAAAAAGCAGTTATTACGGCTTTAGACATAGGCTATAGACATATTGACACAGCGGCAGAATACGGAAATGAAAAGCAAGTCGGACAAGCCATTGCAGATAGCAGTGTTGCCCGTGATGAAATTTTTTTAGTTACAAAATTATGGAACGAAGATATGCGCAATGGCACATTTACAACTGCTTTCGAGGAAAGCCTTAACAGGTTAGGCGTAGATTATATAGATATGTATTTGCTACATTGGCCAGCAGGCGACTATGTTGCGGCATGGCAAGTATTAGAAAAAATCTACAAATCGGGAAAAACCCGTGCCATTGGGGTTTGTAATTTCCAACCGCATCATATTGAAGACTTGCGCAAGGTTTGGTCGGTCGTACCTGTAGTTAATCAAATAGAGCTTCATCCCGAGCTTACGCAAGAACCATTGCGTAATTTTTGCAACAAATTAGGCATCGCTGTAACTGCCTATAGCCCGCTTGGCGGACCAAAGCAAGCAGGGCGAATGATGGATAACCCCTTGTTTTCAGACATTGCGCAAAAATACAACAAAACAGCGGCACAAATTGTTTTGCGTTGGGGCTTGGACATTGGTGTTGCCGTCATTCCAAAATCAGCTAACCCCGCACGAATAGCGCAAAATATTGATATTTTTGATTTTAAACTTGGCAAAGAAGATATTGCGGCAATTGACGCACTTAACATAGATAGGCGTGTTGGTTACGACCCCGATAATTTCAATTTTTAGAGGACTTTTATGATTAAACATAGATGGATACAAGGAAATAGCGAAGGCTTAACGGATGCACATAACATCCGTCATATTGTGTTTGTTGTGGGGCAAAATGTGCCGCTAGAACGTGAACGTATTGCCGAAGAGGAAACGAAAGCAACCCACCTAGTGTTGTATGCTGATGATATGCCCGTTGCAACAGGGCGTATTTTGGTTGCAGACGGCAAATTTACGCTAGGACGCATTGCGGTGTTAGAAGAATATCGCGGGCAAGGTTTAGGCAAGCTAGTAACGCAGATGTTGGCAGAAAAATGTTTTAAAATGGGCGCAGATATTGTAGTGCTTTCATCACAACTACATGCCAAAGGCTTTTACGAAAGTCTTGGATTTGTATCTTACGGCGATATTTATATGGACGCAGGCATACAACACGTATCAATGAAAAAAATTTCAAAAAACTCTTGACTTTAACGTCGTGTCGTATTTTATACTCCTTTATATAGGGAAAGGAGATGGCAGTATGGATTTGGTTACCATCAGTCAAGTATCAAAAATGTTTGATGTGTCCACAAGGATGTTGCGGTATTACGAGCAAATTGGCTTGCTTAAAAGCAAAAGCAAAGATGACTATGCCTATCGTGTATATGATGATGTAGCAATTGGCCGCCTGCAACAGATTATTGTATTGCGAAAACTGCGCATACCGTTAAAACAAATTGCTTTAATTTTTGAGGATGCCAGCACAAAAACCGCAATTGATGTTTTTATGCAAAACATTAAAGAGATTAATGATGAGATAACAGCATTGTCTACAATGCGGGCTATCCTCAATAATCTTGCCGACGGATTGCGTCATACTTTGGGTGCAAAAACGGACACAACGATTAAATCTATGCTGATGAGCGACGAAGCCCTGCTTGCCGCAATAAACTCCTTATCCCTAACAAAAATCAATTTTAAGGAGATGAGGTCTATGGACGAGCTTAACAAAGCCAGCGAGACTCTCGCAAGGCTAAATGTACGCATTGTACAGCTTCCGCCTGCTGCCGTCGCATCATACCATTTTATTGGAGAAAATCCAGAGGAAACCACAGGAGAAGTTATTAACAAATTTGCAAAAGATGTTAATTTGTATGAAATTAAACCCGACGCTAGGATGTATGGGTTTAACCACCCTAATCCGCCCGAAGACGGAAAACCTTATGGGTATGAAGTTTGGGTTACTGTGCCTGATGATTTGGATGTGCCTGCACCGCTTGTTAAAAAACAATTTGCAGGCGGGCTGTATGCGGCGCATACCATTAAATTTCCTAATTTTCACGAATGGGATGATTTAAACAAATGGGTAGAAAACAGCGACAAGTTTGATAAAAACCTAGCCGCAGAAGGTGCAGAGGTTATGCACGGCTTGCTGGAAGAACATCTTAATTGGGTTTACGCCAACCATTTGGGCTGGAAAGAAAACTTTATTGACGGGCAGTTAGATTTGCTGTTGCCTATCAAACTAAAGAACAATTAAAGCGTAGGGACACAATATATTGTGTCCCTACAAGTATTAATACGTAACCATAACGGTTATAATGCAACCATCTTCACGCTCATCCACATCGTATTCCGCATTAACTCCGCTGTCTTTCATTACACCAACGGCGTGCTTTATTGTATTAGTAAATATTCTCATATCCCGCACATAAGACTTTATATTATGCTTGACAGCATTTTTTTTGGTCTTAGGACGCAATATGCGCTCTATAAGCTCTTCTGTGCGTTGCACTGTCAAACCTTCTTTTTCAATAAGCCCTATTATTTCAAGCATTGCGGCTTCTGCCTCGGCTTCATCCAATTCTTTTTGCAAACGCAACATCGCCCTTGCATGCCGTTCGGACAAATCTTTTATAATCAACAGCCTCTTTACGCTTGCAGGTAATTTTAACAGGCGCAATTTATTTGCTATAGTGCTTTGGTTCTTGCCCATTTTATGCGCCAATTCGTCTTGTGTTAGGTTGTGTTGGATTAATAATTGCGAAAACCCCTCGGCTTCTTCTATGTAATTAAGGTTTTGCCTTTGCAGATTTTCAACCATAGCCAATATCGCAGATTCTGCATCTGTTATGCTTACAATTAATGTGGGTATTGTGGCAATGTCTGCCAGTTTGCTCGCCCGCAAACGCCGTTCGCCCGATACAAGCTCGTATTCACCTTCTTGGTTAATGCGCACGTTTATTGGTTGCATTAGCCCATATTGTTTTATAGATGTTGCCAAATCTACCAACGCCATTGGTTCAAAATGCCGCCTTGGCTGAAAAGGATTGGGCTTTATAGCGTCCACAGGCAAATTGTAAATTTGACCGCCGCCATAATCTTGCGTTAAAAAATCTTCGTTAAAACCAACTTTCTCTAAAACATTCATTTCCAAGAACCTCCTCATTTGAAATGTATTTTTTTACCTTTTATGTAATAATATCACATACAAGTCGTCAAGTCAAGAAATAATTTATTTCCTAAAGGTTTGCGTTCTAAAATTTATTACAAGCCATATAATGAAATAGCATAAAATTAATTGTAAGCGGGAGGCATATTTGATGGAGCTGGTTAGAGAGAATATTTTGTTAAATAAGATTGTAGGCGAAGGGCGTAGTCAGATACTATTAGAAGGCGATATTATAGTCCCTGACGTGCGACCCGATATTGATTCTGTATTGCGAGCAACGGCACGTGTTGCTGTATCAAAAGCAAATGCAAGTATGGGACGGGTTAGTTTTGCTGGTAAAATGAATGTGGATGTGCTGTATCTAGCAAAAGGCAATGACGAAACCACTGTACATAATATATCTGCCGTGGCGCATATTGATGACTTTTTAAACATAGACGGCATACAGGCAGATAACTGGGTAAATTTAGTAGGAGAGCTTGCAAATATAGATTATCGTGTAGTAAACGACCGCAAGCTAAATTATAGAGCAGTGGTAGATATTAAAGCGATGGCTTTTGAAAACGGCGAAGTTACAGCGATACAATCGGTGGAAGGTTTGTCGGTAGCGCAGCAAAAATCCGCATTTTTTAGCGTTAATAATGTCATCGCAAAGCAAATGGATAGTTTTACAATACGTGACGAAATAGCTTTGCCGTCAAATAAGCCTGCCGTTAGCGAGCTTTTGCAGGCAAATGTAAGCATAGCAAACAAGCAAGTGACTATTGCTTCGGGCAGAGTGGATGTTTCTGGAGATTTGTTGGTTGCACCGCTCTATAAAGGCAATGACGAAACATCTGTTGTAGAATTTGAAGAATTTGTACTGCCCTTCAACGGCTCGCTAGATATTGCACAGGCAGACGAAAGAGCATTTGTTGACGCTAGCTTAATGGTGGCAGACAGCCTTGTAGAAGTATCACCAAACGAAACAGGTGAAATGCGCATTTTTGCCCTAGAAGCCATTATTGCAGCAGATGTAAAAATTTCTGAAAATAGAGATATAGAGATTTTAGAAGATGCCTATTGCATAGAACAAAATATGGATTTGCAACTGCAAAGCCTAGATTATAAACGCCTTGTATGCCGCAACCAAAACCAGTTTCAGGTTAAAGAAGTGGTCGCAATGGATGCACCAGAAGCCTTGCAGGTATTACAAGTAAACGGTACAGCACGCATAGAAGATGTGAAGGTTGTAGAGGATAAGGTGGTTGTAGAAGGTCTGCTTGAGGCAGATGTGCTGTATATAGCACAATCAGACACAGACCCGCTTTATAACTACACAGCGCATATACCAATACGCCAAGTAATAGAAGCCAAAGGCGCAAAAATGGGTATGGAAGCCGAAATTAGCTGTAATATAGATAATATCAGCTTTAATATGGTATCCGGTCGTGAGGTGGATTTGCGAATAACGCTAGGGCTTGACGTGGCTGTACAAGAAAGTGCCACAAAGGACTTTGTTCACGATATAGAATTTAGCCCATTTGACCTAGAAGCCTTAGATTCCTTGCCATCAATGACAATTCTAGTGGCAGAAAAAGGCGACAGCCTATGGAGTGTTGCAAAAAAATATAATGCCGACCTAGAAGAACTAGCAAGCATTAACGATATACAAACCACAGACGACCTAGTCATAGGACAAAAACTGCTGGTAGTAAAAAAAGTAGCGCAAGAATAAACTTCAAAACAACAGGGCGGCTTATAAAGCCGCCCTGTACAAATTACAAATTCAATCATCCTCCCCACCCAAACCACTCTCATCAATCAAAATGACTTCGCTTAAATAAACTCCCTTCTTACCTCTCCTAAGCAAGGACTTGTTTACTACATCCGCACTTTTATATATCTCTGCTATGCTTACGTCAAATAGTCGAGCAAAAGCAGGGGCAAGGTTGCCTATACCCGCCAAACCTTTAAAGATTAGTTTTGTTTCTTCTTCGGCGATACCAACAAATTGGGCAGCATCGGCAACGTATATCTCTTTTTCAGCACACAAAAAGCCAAGCTCTATGCCAATCATAAAGTTTATTGCATTATCGCCTACATTGTCGCTAAAATGCTTTAAATCACTTTCCCTTGTGATGTTGTCAAAAAAGCCAAAATCTATAACTTCGGCTATCATCATTTTATATAGCTCGTGTTCTTTTTGTTTTCTAAGTATCTCGAAACCTTCTCTTACATCATAGGTATCAACATAATTATCCAGCTTTTTTCTGATAATAGCGTTGCGGATAATAGCAATGGCTTTATAGCGATGTTGCGTGTCGGTTAGATGACGGTAACCAGTCCCAGACTGCCTTCCTCTGCATATCTTTCTTATTGCTTCATAATGAAAACGGGTTGTTGTAGCGCAGGGGGTGTTTGTTCTTGCTTCACGGAATAATGTATTCAGATAAATAGATGCCCGAATACTCTTGTAAAGTTTATTGTCTTTATGCTTTTCAGCCTCGTCTAGTAAAAACCTTGCCATCTCTCGATAATCGGGTGAATAATGGAAAAAATATATAAGATTTACAATATCATAAATATCCAAATCTGTTTCTTTTTTGCTTAAAATTTTCTTCAATAAGGGCAAAGCTAATTTTTTAGCCGCATTAAAATCATTGTAATCTCTTTCAATCATATGCATTTGCATTATTGCTATGGCGGCTTCAATCTTAGGTGTCATCAAGCCGTGTATATGTGCTTTAGTAATCTTTTCCATAATGGCTTTTTCTTTGTCAACACGAAAATTTCCTTGTAAAGCCATTATTTCATCATATAATGTTTTCTCATCCAATTAAATCACCTCAATATGTTAGGTGTCGTCCCAATCATCACCAGGACCGACTATAACGCCAAGGGGTCTAATGACAATAACAATACTCATAGCCATACAAAACACTCCTTTATTATATAATTTTTCCTACAATAAATCCTTTAAAGACACAATACCAAAAAAATCTGCAAATGTCAAGCATTTTTTTAATAAAATTGAAAAAAAGTTTTTTGGGTGTATTGTTGTCTTTGTCAAGGGATGACGATAACAACAAGCTACGTCATTGCGAGGGCTACTAAATACCCAAAGCAATACACATCAAGCCCGAAGCAATCTAGTAAAGCCGTTTTATTGTCATACTGTTATTGCACATCAAGCAACTTGATGGCTAGTGGACTGGATTGCTTCGGGGTTGGTTACCCCGTTTGCCGTATACCCCGTCCCTCGCAATGACGTAATGTACGTTTGTTAACAACCC
>Ga0123352_10002149_pt1 | contig 27221 bp, 16 predicted proteins | sample TergutLab28metaG_FD_89700 | JGI IMG/M metagenome (GOLD analysis project Ga0123352, IMG submission 89700) | Labiotermes labralis P1 segment gut microbial communities from Petit-Saut dam, French Guiana - Lab288 P1 | ecosystem: Host-associated > Arthropoda: Insects > Digestive system > Gut ... | reverse complement strand
TTACATACTATGTATGTATGTATGTATGTATGTATGTATATATGTATTTGTGTGTATGTATGTATGTATGTATGTATGTGTGTGTATGTATGTATGTATGTATGTATGTATGTGTGTGTGTTTGTATGTATGTATGTGTGTGTGTATTTATGTATGTATGTGTGTTTATGTATGTATGTATTTATGTATGTATGTGTGTGTATGTATGTATGTTTGTATGTATGTATATATGTGTGTATGTATGTATGTGTGTGTATGCATATATGTATGTATGTATGTATGTGTATGTAAAAGTACGTATGTTTGTGTGTATGTATGTATGTATTTATCTATGTGTGTATGTATGTATGTGTGTTTGTATGTATGTATGTATGTGTGTATGTATGTATGTATGTATGCATGTGTGTATGTATGTATGTGTGTGTGTATGTATGTGTATGTATGCATGTGTGTATGTATGTGTATGTATGCATGTGTGTATGTATGTATGCATGTGTGTATGTATGTATGTATGTATGTATGTGTGTATGTATGTAAACAGTTCACTTTTACCTCCTAGCAGTGCACTAAACCGCACACCGTCGATAGTCACAACGCTCTCCGCTCTGTCAATGCACCAAATCACACACATATTGCAGTGCAGCTCGTGTAGGAAGCAGTGAGTGTGTCAGTGCGTGGTGTGCGTGGTGTGCAGAAGCTGACAGAGACCGCACACACTGCCCATACGCATGTACAAATTTAACGTGAAATATTTCCATATTCTGGTGAAATATTTAACGTATAAAGTTTAATAAACACCTGTTTCAATAAAATCCTTGCTAAAATTCAAGTGCCGTGACGCACTTTATCTTCTGTTACTCCTTGTCTGGTGCAATATTAATGCATCTGAATGGATCCGCCTGCTGTGTAGCATTTTTCGTTTTGTACTGGTACAGACACAGGCAGCGGGATGGAACAAATATGAACGTGCTAAGGTGAGGGTGTTGTGTTTTTTGTGGGCTGGTACTGTTGGTGATTGGTTGGCAGAATTGGGTGATGTTGCACAAATTTAAAGATGCATGATGTTTTACTTTAACGCGTCGTTAAATTGTAGTCTGGAGATACGTCCGTCGTCCTGCAACGAGTAGAGACCTACATACAGATATACTGCATGATATTCTGCTGTATTATATTGTGTTATATTGTACTGTGTTGTATTGTATTATATGTTGCAGTAAGAGCTGGGTATGAAAAATGAATGCAATATTGAAGCATCTTGGACATATAATAGGACGTACTTCTAAAACTGACTTGTTGCATGAAAGTCCGAAATGTCGGCACTGTCACTACCAAGCTGCACCTTTACAGCCACTCATCTCAATTCCTACCCTCACAACTCCTGTTCTGACTACCGTACTGCTTTCGCCTACCCACAGTTTGCCGTCCACAGTGTTACACTATCGCTAAGTGTTTCAGTGGCGTGCTGCATCCTCCGGGACAGGACTCCAGGTTTGAACCTGCTGCCCTCGTCCACAGTGTGGAATGCCGACAAACTAGACAGCAGGTTCCTACGACACGTTGGAGGGTGTTTAAAGCCTACACGGCGCAATGTCATAGAAGATTGCAAATTTATTGTGCACTGCTGTGATAACCTGACAGTGAAGCGCTTTTGTTAAATAACCAGCACTTCCTGCTGTGTTATTTCCCGCAGCACGACCGGCCCATACGTCACGTCTTCTGGACAAATAGCAGCGTCAGTTGAGTCGAAGTGCAAAGTCTGAACCTTCACGCCGAAAACTTGTAGTGTGAAACATCAGCCTACAACAGACCACTTAGTTTTGTAGCGCAATAATTGCTACATATGTTAATCCTACTGCTTTACGTGTTGGGGAAAACTGTGAGTGAGTGAAACGTCGCTTGGTGGCCACATATTGCGTACAGTACGGCTTCACTACAACGTTTTATACACTAAAACTTCTTTTGGTCGGTCGGCCGTGGATAGTTTGAAATGAGCTGACCAAAGAATGTTTTTGTTGTGACTGTACAGTGCGCGTAACTGTGGCTCTGAACAGTTCAGCGGTACAAAGTTACAACTCCTAAATACCTACTTACGTCTTCATTCACACACCAATACGATTCCTGTATAGACAGCTCTTCGCCGCAACCTTCGACAACAAGACCCACTCTACCTGCATAATGGCAAGACACTTCGCTTTCTTTCCACAGTTCCGGGCCCGCTCTGGGGCCCACCCAGCCTACTATTCAGTGTATGTCAGGAGTCCTTTGCACGGGGTAAACTGGTCGCAGCGTGATGCTGGACACTAACCCTCACAAGGGTCAAGGTTAAGAATGAGTGGAGCAATACATCCACTCCCCGTGTATGTGTGTACATGAGCTGTGCACAGACACAACTAGACCCTCCACCATTTTACCCGCATGTTACGCCGTACCAGTATTGCTGTCCTCCTTAGCACAGTGCCACTTCACAGCACCAGGCACGCCAAACGATCCTTCCAGTTGCCGTTTTCTGAGAAGGTAACATTTCAGGTTTCCGCATTTTATGGAACCAGAAAGTTCATCCCCTTGTTCACAACAGTTCGCCACCAACAATGTATCCCACGACCTCCCATCTTAGAACGCTCAGATTCAATTTAATATCAGGCTTCTGCGTACGCCTGGGTCAGCCAAGAGGACTCTGCCCTTCGGATTTTCCTACCAAACCTTTGCCTGCATTTCTCTTTTCCCCCATACAAGCCACGTCACAATTATCTCCTGCTGCTCAATATTTAGCGTGATGTCATAATTCGATTGACCCAGTACCCACTTCAGAACCTACGATACATTTCAATACGCCGTACCACTGTAAGGCGCGCTAACACTGTTAGTATTAAAAACACACGTTTAAAGAGAGATTTGAGCTTCAGACAGCTCTGCTGCTGGAAATTCCAATTGTTTGTGCTGTACAGCTGTGTGCCACAGTCCAATCATGCAACTTTTACCTGTTCCTAATAATAGTCATCTGATAAGCCGTCCTTGGACAGAACAGAACTCAGCGTTGCGTCCAGTGAAAGGTAGCTTTACCTAACAACCAACACTTCAAAAATATCAAACAGCCTTCAAGAATCTTGCCGTGTGTGCGTGCAACACAATTTGCTGTACACAATACGTTTAGTTCCGAGAAATTCGTGTTGTTTGCCTGAAAGCCGTTATTCTGTTTGAGTTGGGCTCTAGAATGGTCTTGGTTGCCGCGTTGGAAAGGAATGCAAAGTGGGGCTGTGTCTGGCAGCAGGGGTGGTGGTAGCTGGAACGTCACGGTTGCATATCAAGTGCTGCATGCCAATAAATATATGCCGGGGGCAAAGCGGCCGGGGCGTGGAACTAATCATCACTTTCTTCTAAGACGAGGTTAATAAACAAAGGAGCCATACCTGTGACCCCCCTCCCTATACGTTTGTCGGTGAATAGCAAATATGCAGAGAAAAGTTAGTTCTACCGAGGATGCAATATTAGCAGACCGGTAGGTACAGTGTCACTGTGCACGCCATGTCAGCTTGGGGAGTGGAGGTACAACTCCATTTCTTCTTTACCCAGGCATTAGGTGGCGATTAGTGGTAAACTTCACGCTGCGGCCGCTTTACCCTAAAGAGAATGAGCCTCGCTACCCTCTGAGTAGAAGGCTGGGTGCTGGATGCGGTTGAGAACAGCAGAGAGAGAGCGAGCGAGAGAGAGAGAGAGAGAGAGAGAAAGACATCTGTTGGACTTGTCGCGAAACAAACCGCAAACCTTTGGCCATCCTGGCTGTTGCCTAGTTACTGTAGGCCTGCTGACTGAGACAGCTCAGCTCCGGACATCGTAAGGCTAAAGACAATGTCTGCACCTACTCTTCCAAGCTCTGTTAACATGCATCGTAACAGGACCTAAATATTGTTGGTGCTAGTGGCACACTTCCGCGGAACTGACACGTTATAATTAGTGATTATAGAAAATTACAGTAAAAGATGTGATGCTTGGGTGTGAAGATCGGCCAACTGGCTCAAAAGTTGAGACGGTACACGCCGACCGTCAGCACGGTCATCCAAAAGGTAAGCAGGTTCCGCATCTGGTGATGACACTCAGTGAAGTGGCACACACACAGTACCACGGCATTCTGCACATCCGAGGATTCACCCTGTTCACGGACTGTTACGTACGTGCCTAGGTGCAGTTCTGCCTTCCGTGCGTCGGTGCTCACCGAAGTCACAATGCCCCATAGCCTCACGTGCGGCCGTCTTGTACCAATTTGATCGTAATCGAAAAAGAGACGTGGAGATTGCAGATAGAAAGTCTTTGACGTCTCCAAGAAAACGTGTTCTTCACTGCACCGATTTTCGAAAAATTCCTAGTCTTTCAATAACTATTGTGGGATTCCCTATACCGAATTTTATCCAAATCGGTAGGATATTGTCTACAATATTGCCAAAGTTTCATGTACGGTCTTCTATGAAGTATGGCTCTCACTGAACCGATCTGGAGGGGCTCTGTACTGCCGAACGGCTATTGTACACCGGTCAAAGTATGGAATGTGCAGACAGCAATGTTTTAACGCCGTTAAGTAAATTTAACCGTCACTAAGCCGATTTTCATGAAGTTCATGTTTTCTCGATAATTTTTGTGGAGAACGGGTTACCAATTTTCATGAAAATCCGACAAACGGTTTAGTCCCTGAAATTAGGTAACGGACAGACAGAGAGACGGACGAGGTCTTCACGCGCCAGACGTTTCTGTTACTTCCTAAAGCACACCCAATCACTGGCTTCCTCCCACCTCGCAAAGTGCCAATGCAACTCGGTCTGATTTCACACTCATTACAACGCCTCTAAAGAAGGGTGTATAACTTGCGTAATCACAAATTAGTACTTGATAAAAGGCCAATCAGCTAATAATTCACATGCTCAGCCACATTATTTTTAACCCAGTCTTGATGCAACTAAACCTAGCCCCACATCAGAGTCCTTCTTGACCTCTAACAGTCCCCCATCCAGTGAGAATTTCCTTCATTGCATTTAATCGGAAATGTCATTAGTGGCTGTCATCCTAAGCCAGATGAATCCATTCATAAGGTACCACATAAGCTGTTTAAAATCTCTGTCAATACTATATCCCATCTACACTCAGATTTGCCATGTGGTCCACCCTATGGTTTCAGCCTGTGCCATGAGTGCCACATGCCCCGTCCAGGACCGCTCAAAGAACTGGGCCAACCTTAATGGCGCAATGACGTCACTGGAACACTCGCAAATATGGCGATAGTAAACTCATATTTCCAAACACGAAAGAATTTCTCAGAAAAGTATCCGAAATTTGGGTACGCGCCCTCAAAAAGTTGTCCCAGCCCTGTCCTGGGCCGAAGAATTTTAAAATTAATCAGTTCGAAGAGCGCCAAATTACCAACCTGCCTGTGGCGCCCGCAAGTCTCAGGTCGGCTCTGCCTCTTCCACTTAATTTTCCTTCATTTAATCCGCTTAATGACTTATGGTGCCGGATGCAATCTCGTCAGTTCTTCTCCATGTAACTTCCTTGTTCGTCCTATATTAGAACCTTGTTTTTTCGCAGTTCGGTAGACAACAAAGGATTGAGTACTTTTGTTACTTTGCATTGCAGAATATTATTAAAAATGACCAGAGAACAGGAAGTACACAAACACCCAGGCGGATGTTATGGCTGGAAAATCAAATGCATAGCGCGAGCAAAATTGACTTGAAGATTACACTGCTCTGGAGCTGCAGACTGTGCAGTGTGCCAGTGTGGTAGAGAGGCACTGTACCGACTGTGCCATTGCGGTGCAGAGGCACTGTATCGACTGTGCCAGTGCGGTACAGAGGCACTTTACCGACTGTGCCAGTGCGGTACAGAGGCACTGTACCGACTGTGCCATTGCGGTACAGAGGCACTGTACCGACTGTGCCATTGCGGTACAGAGGCACTGCACCGAATGTGCCAGTGCGGTACAGAGGCACTCTACCGACTGTGCCATTGCGGTACAGAGGCACTGTACCGACGTTTCGCAAAGGTCTGCTCGCTCTCACTTTATAAGAGATTCTTCTAAGTTGAAGAAACAGACAGCTAGTTCTTCTGGTGTGCTGGTATGTATCTAAGAAAGTACACGGCATCACATCCCGGAAGATGGAATGTTAAGTACTTTTCTATCTAATGCTGCCCGATTTCCGAAAGTGCACTGCCTTATTTGAAGGTTTCCAGGCTTCTCCAGCTGGTCCTGCTCAGAAGGGTAGAGTCCCCTCGGATACGAAGGCAATTGGTTCCTTGAAAACCGCTAAGTTATTTGCAAGTCGCAACTTGAGACAATCGCCATTTAAACGGGAAGCGTTATCACTCGTTCCTGACAAACGGAATTAAAAAATATGACGAAATATACTGATCACCGAAACAATGGAATCTGACCACAGTGTCTGTGTTAGTTACAAACAGCTGTATTGGTATAGCCTAATTAGAAGTGTGTTGTGCTGTGCTGTAGCTGCCTACCGATGTACCCTACTGCGTGGTTATTCCTAGCGATATTGTTACTAATAACAGAACGGCAAACAGCAACAAGCCTAACACCAAACCAATTCTCCACTTTATTATTTTCCATTAATAACGATATATTGATTCACGAAACAAGACCAACATGTGCACAGATGTACGATATGTTTATCGATCATATTTCGACCAACGACACGTTCAGAGTAACTTACAAGAATGTTAGGAATCCAAACACATTTGTCTGGATTCCTGGTGAGTCGTTGACCTGTACGTTTTAACAAATGTGACTGGATTCGTAATGATGTTGTAAGTTACCCAAATATGTTGGTGAACGAATAATAAGTGAAAAACACGTGTTACATATGTGCACATGTTGGTCGTATTGTGTGCACTGAAATATCAGGTCTCCATCTCTTATGATCAACGCTAACGAAAACTAACAAACACTAACGAAGGCTAACAAAAGCTTTCTTCTTCAGCGCCAAAATCTGTTCGTTGATGGAAAACAACGTGTGATTAATTTTCATAAAATCGGATTGGTAACTGGACTGTTCGTGCACTGAGAGACGAGGATGAATATCAAGCAATGGTGGAGCGATCCTGAAAAAGAGTGATTATTTCCCGATACAGAGTAAGACAGATGAAGTTGTAGAATAGGAAAATAAAATTGGAGCAGGGGAGTAACGAGGTAGGGAGAGAGAGTTTCTCTTTGTTGGAAGGTTCCCACGCTTCACCCGCTCGTCCTTCTAGTAGAAGTACTATGAAAATGAGAATGTAGGTACATGAAGACGTCAGAATGGAGACAGTAATAGTTCTGAGCAGGGGCTGCGGAATTTTGATTAACCTGAATTGTATTTAAACATTCAGTCCGTACCGCGCAGTAAACACACACCGTTTCGTTTATACAAACCAGTCAGTTAATGCTGTATAGGGAAATAATTGCTGTTTGTTCTGAGATCCACACAAAACACATAAATGCACTGTGTGGGCAGAACGTAGTAACCTCTGGCCTACCAGCGGTTAATTTGCACTTAATTGCTTCGTGAATATAATTTTGTTTTGTTACTATGCTCCTTACATTTTTGAATTTGGCCATATTTTGAAATTTTTTTTCCCGTTAAAAAGTTCCCTCTCAGTTACGAAGATCAGCCCCCAGGGCCGGATGTTGCATGAAAGGACAGAAGGAGTGCCTGCCTGCCTCCCTGTGACCCACATTCACACTGACCACCAGGAAGGGCAGGCTTGTTGACAAGTTCCCAGTGTAAGAGGGTGGGCGCGTGTGGGTACGGAATAAAAGGAACAAAGGGGTTGTGGTTGCGGTGGGGTGGACCGTACTTACAGCGTGGCAGGTCATTCGGGCGACAGGAAACGTCGAAGCGTTTCGCAAGATGTACAGTTCCACATCTCAGTGTTATGTCAAATTTACAGTTAGCCCCCAGGCATGTAGAAAGTGTGCAGATAACATCTGCGTACAGTCTCAGCTAAAAGTGCAGGTCATTTGATATTCACTGCCTATGGGCAAGGAGAATCAGTGAGTAAGGTCGCTTACACAGGGGGGTTATATGGTTGGGGTTTGTGGCACCCCCTTTTGTCCACACACTGCATTATCAATTAGAACACGGTCCGCCAAACGTTTTTAAGGCAAAGGGTCACACCCAGTACTGAGGACTGGTTCGCGGGCCACGCGTGAAAAAACGGCAATACTTGGTATAGCTTACCACCTAAATTATAGCTTGATTTTTGTAGTATATACATAATTTACAAATATGGCCGAGGGTTGGAGACCCGTAAATTAGAACTTGTCTTTTACTGTCAACACACGTGATGTTTATTCCTGCATTTAACAGTTAAGTGAACTGCATGTTTCGGCCTTATGTGCAGGCCACTAGTAGGTTCACATCTTTAAAAAAATCTGAGGAATATTGCCGTTTGCAATAAAATTGGTTCTGTTTTCCTTAGGCACTGAGATGATCTCAAATTCCAGTACAGTCAATTTATACAGTACGTATTGAATAACACCAGACCACACACATGTCTTTGTGGAAGCTTCTTTATAATCGCTCTCTGTTGTGCACAACGTACATTCGTTAAGCACACTGAAACAAGCTCACAAGAATTCGTCTTTTACGACCAGAGTGTCAGCCAGGGTGTGCCTGCGACAGAAGACTGCAGATGGTGCACCCCATGTGTAGACACAGTTTATTTCATGGCATTCTTTACTGCCAGTACGTCACGGGTTTCCAAGGCACTGCGCACATGTAGTTACATTGTGCCTATAAGGAAAGTGCGGGGTTTGCTATACCGATTTTGAAGAAACTCCCAAACGCTGAGCTGCATTTTGTGCATAATACTTGCACCGGACTGCACCCACACTGGACAGTAAATGGAATTTTATTTACTGCACTAAGCACAAAGTGTGCCTGTGACTGTCCGTTTGTAGGAAATTCTACAATAGCTGATAGAATTTTTGTGAAAATCTTCTGTATCGAATTTTGTCCAAACGGGATAAAAATATAAAAACTATGGGCAAAATCACATCCATGCCTTGAAGTGAAGCGCAATCTTGACGGTACCGACCGTCGCGGTGTCCACAGGGACACGACGGCGTTACACGGAGACGAGATGTTCTGCACCGTATGCCACCGGCGTGGGCAGTCATTTACTGCCTTAAGTAACATATGACGTAAATGTGTCGATTTTCACGAAACACAGATTACTCAGCAACGCTGTGCGGAACTGCTATATCGAAATTTTGGAAAATCAAACAAAACTGCCTTGCCGATAGTCAGCGACAGAAAGACGGACAACTCTCCATGGTCTCCAAACCGACTTATTTTAACGTTGTAAAGAGGGCCTGACAATACGCATGCAATAAGCAAATTACACACTCTGCACTGCACGTCTCCCTGTGTTTAACATAGGCTTTGCTGCTAAATGTCTCGGCCATTGTTTGCGGCTGTCCTCAAGCAAACACAAAATTACAAACACTATACACTAACGTGCAATGTCACACATTTTAAATAGAAGAAGCAGTGGGATATGACTCCCATTCTTACAAAAAAAATCCACCCTGTAGATAATACGCAACCACATGCTTGTGTGCCCCAGGGACTACCTGCAGAACCGGAAAATCACTTTATTTTGCAGGGACTCGAACCCTTGATATTTCAGGCAGTAGCTGACTCACATCCCGTTCAACTAACTATGATTAGGGGTCCGCTATGTGCTTACGTGTACTGCATTTGTAATTTTATATGAATCCTCTGAGGATGGCTGCGCACAGTGGTCGAAACATGTTGCAGTAAAGCGCACATTAAACTAAAGGAGAAGCGTTATGCAGACTGTATAAGTTGTTTATTGTGTCTGCATTTGGCACGCAGCAACCAGCTGTCTGCTCGAACTGGCAGTGAACTTCAATTTGAAATTTGGCAATAGTGCGGACGTACCAAAGGCTAGTTGCCGACACTAGACAAACACACACTGAGACATACTCGTCTAACTGCATTCGCTGCGAACAAAGTTATCTCAGGACACTGCCTGCAGACGCAACTGTACATATCTCTGGACACTACCTGCAGACGCAACTGTACATATCTACCCCTTACTTTCTATACGTCTTGTGATAAGGGTGCAAACGGTTGATGACGTCAGCGTATGAAAATCGATACACTGAGTAAGAGAAAGTACTTTCTTTCGAAACGTCCGAAAACAGTAGCCTTGCTATGCAGCATAACTTACCGGAGGACACGAACCAAATGGAACACTGGAGAAGAAAATTCACATATCTTAAATTAAGACATTCCGAAGGGCATATAATGTTTAAATTCGTGTCAAGGTCACGGTGTACTGGTAAGTGACGCCGTATGGTTTGGTAATATCTACTTATCCCAACACGTTAGTAGCAAACCAGACGGCGACACATTGCTGCCTTGAATCTACCTATCAGACTCACACTTGCGGTTCAAAGCGTAAAATATTAGGTTCTGGGATGTGACGTCATTGGTATCAACGTTCTGCAGGAAGCTGCTGTGTGGTGACTGCAGGAGGCAGAATGTTCCTCAGAAAGCGTAGCTGTCCCTTGGTTCCTGTAGACCGTAACAATCCGACAAACTGTAGGGGGTCTCGTTCCTCCAAACCTACAGTCCTGCACATTTGACAGTAGTGTAATGAGATACAGTTGTGTACTGAGTTACAGACAGTAGTGTACTGAGATACAGACAATTGTGTACTGAGTTACAGACAGTAGTGCACTGAGATACAGACAATTGTGTACTGAGTTACAGACAGTAGTGTACTAAGATACAGGCAATAGTGTACTGAGTTACAGACAGTAGTATACTGAGATACAGACATTTATGTACTGAGATACAGACAATATTGTAATGAGATACAGACAATTGTGTACTGAGTTACAGACAGTAGTGTACTGAGATACAGATAGTAGTGTACTGAGATACAGACAGTTGTGTACTGAGTTACAGACAGTAGTGTACTAAGATACAGACAGTTGTGTACTGAGATACAGACAGTAGTGTACTGAGTTACAGACAGTAGTGTGCTGCGATACAGACAGTTGTGTACTGAGTTACAGACAGTAGTGTTCTGAGATACAGAGAGTAGTTTACTGAGATACAGACAGTAGTGCACTGAGATACAGACAGTTGTGTACTGAGTTACAGACAGTAGTGTACTGAGATAAAGACAGTAGCCTACAGAGATACAGACAGTCGTGTACCGAGATACAGGCAGTTGTGTACTGGGATACAGACAGTGGTGTACTGAGATACAGACAGTTATGTACTGAGATACAGACTTCACAAGGAACTGCCGATTGTATACATTTCTGAGCTTCGAACCGAAAGAATTAATCAATAAATCAATTTTAGAAACTTAATTATAAAGAAACTGCAATATTGTTTTCCAGTTAGTGGAAGGGCGCAAAAGCAAACTTGGTTCTGGTGTCGGAATGCTCGGAAGTAATCGTGAAGTCCCTTTACATGCGTTTTGCAGTGTAACGTGCCACTGCGGGCCTGTTTGATGCTGTCGGCCCTAAGTTAGACCACAAAGCACCACAGCTGCTGTCTTATGCGGCGTTTCAACTAGAACAGTTTGTGCAAAATTTCAGGGCTTGTAGGGGGCTCAAAGGGGATAAATTTGAACTAGGAGACATATGGCAGCAATGTCGCCTTCGTACCGAAATGGGCGTCGGTACTGCGTTTAGAAAATTGGGCCCTGACCTCCTATATCAGCGCTCACGGGTTGTCTACGTTCCGAGCCGATACTGTCGACGTCAATTTCCGACGCTGTGTTTCACGTCTCAACGTACACACTTCCATACATATTTCCATACGATCTTTTTTAATATTATCCTTCCATCTACATCCACTTCACGGAAGTCGCTTCTTTCTTATGTTGCAATAAGCCACCCTCTGCCCTTCACCCCAGATACATCACTCACAAACATCCTTTGTTTAACACATTATTAATGACGGATTCAACGGAGCAATGCTCCTTGGAAAACTACAGCTGCTAGTTCCTTAGCAAGTCAAATTTTCCGAATTTTATGGGAATCGAAAGTTAATTGCCGTACTGACATGAGCCTGACACAGGTCCCTATCCTGGGCCACATTAATCCTATCTACACTCCCATCTTTTTATGATCTACTTTAATATTATCCTCCCATCTACGTTTCCTTCTACAAAGTGTTTCTGTTCTCCAGGTTTTTCTACCAGCAACATGTATGCGATTCCCTCCATACGTGCCACATGCCTTCCCCATCTCTTCGTCCTTCATCTGATCACCCTAACAATGTTGAGCAGCACAAATCACGAAGCTCCACACTGTGCTGTTGTCTCCAGTCTCCGCTCAGGCCCAAATATCTGTCTCACCACCTTGTTCTCGAACACTCTCACCATATCAGTTGCACGCACGCACGCACGCACAATTAATGTTCCGTGTATTTTAGTCCTAATATTTATGTTTATAAAACGGTAAGTCAGAGGACGGCTAGGATTGATATCGATTTGGGACGCGTGCCGTCGGTTCTGAGTCGACACTTGGTCACTGGGTGTACAACTCTTTCTGGTTAATATGTCCGTCTTTCGTCCGCAGCTGTCCGGCCTTTCCATGTCCAATGTATTTGGTTAAAAGTATTTCCATTCGATTAATGGCTAACAAAATGGCTGGATGTGAACTGCGCTCTTCTGGGTCATTACGCACCAAGTAGTGGAAATTTCTTACCGACGTTTCGGGACAACCTATCGGTCCCATTTTAAGAGGCAAGGAATTCAAAAGATGGAAAGGACCGATAGGTTGTCCCGACACGCCGGTAAGAAATTGCCACTACTCGCCGCGTAATGACCCAGAAGAGCGCAGTTCTCATGTACTTCGCGGCGGAGGCCTGAAATCGCGCAAGGTTCGACGTGGTTTGCAATTCCCACGCCGATGACAGTTGCTCGATGTGACGCCGTGCAGCTTGGCACATGATACAGACGTTCCAGAATATCCTGCTGTCTCCATCTTCTGGGTGAATTTCGAGGAAATTGTTGCCTCTGTCTTGAAGGTGTTCTTTGACTCAGACGAGGTACAGGCAGCAAGTTAATCCAAAACATCGGTACTTACGCCCCAAACAACATGGCTTTCTGCATCAGGTTCTTCTAAAACGTAAGTACACATGCACCAGCCAGACAATAGCAGCCTTGAAAGTAGGTTTGTGTCCAGACCGCCAACGTTATGAAGGATTGCAGATGTAACAGTGTCACTGGGTCTGTCTGTCTTGCTTTGCTTTTGGACCGTTAGTGGCTGCAAATGTGAGACAGCTCGCTGCAACAGCGACGCACGTCCAGTGGTCCTTGAAGTTGGTTATGGTGTCATGTCCTGTTGGTGAAAAATACGTTCTGGGCGAATCCGTGTTATTAGAAGGACAGCTTCCGGTAAACTGGCGCCGAGTGAAGTAACGAAATATGACAAGTAATTGGGTTGATCTAGAAACAAAGGGGCGTACACTGAAGTAGCATTTGTGGGATTCATTGTTCTAGTCAGCACCTCTGCTCTCCCCCATACGTACTACATGTCCCGCCCACCTCATTCTTCTTGATTGTTCACCCGAATAATATTTGATGAGTGGCTACAGCCCATTCTTATTTTTTAAATTCATCCCGCTGCGGTATGACACATTAAACACTGATACTCCAGGCACTGCCGTCAAACACCACAAATTTTATTCGTTCCGTCAACAAATGCTACATGTTTCGGTCGTATTTGATCATCGTTAGGCACTAAATATATGATATTTTCAACTCGAAATAAAATGCACACATATATTATATTTTTGATATCTCACAAATTGTACAAATCATAATAATTTTCATGTAGCAGTTCAAATATATACATTTTTATGTCCAGACTGTGGTTTTAATATTGGGTGTGTTCCTGATTTATGTACAGTGTTGCTGATAAGTCCTTAGCTCGACCAGGACGGAAACTAGCTACATTCCCCGCATTTTATGGGACTTGGAGGTTCATTACCACATTCACAAGAGTCCACCAACTGTCCCTACCCTAGCCAAATCAATCCATTTCTCTGCCCATCACACCTTTGACAGGCGCAGCTTATTTCCTTTCTGGTCGGGCTAAGGACTTATCAGCACACCGGCACAAGCTCTTAAAATTTGTCAAAGACCTTCCTGAAAATCGATGACTTCGTTGTCTGGTGCAGCTGTGTGCAATCATAAGTTGTTTTTGAAAAAATTAATGGTGTTTGTGCCTATATTTTTGTATTAGTGTTGAGACAAGTCATGTATATTACTTTTGTACTGGTTTTAGTTTCGAATTATTTACATCCTTATTTATTAGGTTCGGCGTCCACTGTTTGGGGTGTTGTGTTTTGTAGGCGAAGCTTCTCGGTGCGATATACATTGTACTTTCTTGGTAAAGCAGGGTACCAATCTGTACGGTACAGCTCTACATTATAGATCGGTAATGTAAAGGTGTACAGTACAGACCAGTAATGTACAGCTGTACAGTACCGGTCTGTACTGTACAGCTGTACAGTGAGACCGGCAATGTACAGCTGTACAGTACCGATCTGTACTGTACAGCTGTAAAGTGAGACCGGCAATGTACAGCTGTACAGTGCAGGTCTGTGCTATATAGTGAGACCGGTAATGTACAGCTATACAGTACCGGTCTGTACTCTACAGCGAGACCGGTAATGTACAGCTGTACAGTGGCGGTCTGTTCTGTACAGCTGTACAGTGAGACCGGCAATGTACAGCTGTACATTACCGGTATGTGCTGTACAGCTCTACAGTGAGACCTGTAATGTGCAGCTGTACAGTACAGACCGGTAATGTACAGCTGTAGAGTACCGGTCTGTGCTGTACAGCTGTACAGCGAGACCGGCAGTGTACAGTTGTACAGTACCGATCTGTATTGTAGAGCTGTACAGTACAGACCGGCAATGTACAGCTGTATAATACTGGTATGTACTGTACAGCTGTACAATAAGACCGGCAATGTACAGATGTACAGTACCGGTCTGTACTCTACAGCTGTACCGTGGAAGTTTCGGGACAACCTGTCGGTTCCATCTTCCTACGGTCAGGGAGTCCAAGCATGTTGCTTGGACTAACCCTTGAAAATCGTACCGATGTTTCCAGAAACGTCGGTAACTACAAATAAACGCTGAGTAACATCACAGAAGAGCGAAGATATCATACGCAGTGGCGGAAGCCTGAAATCATGTATGAAATCAATTTTTCTTTGGAGAGCTATTGTCCTTCACGTCACTGCTGTCCGCAGCCACCCTGTCATCACAGAAGCACGGAACACCGCAACCCAACTCCCACCCTCTATCCCTCTCATAACTAAGAACTGAAATTCATTTCAACCCTTCAGTACTTTTGTTTGCATCTCTCTGCCTCGCTATATAATAGCAGAGTCCAAGGGATCGCAGCGAACTAACGGTACCTTCTGTAGTGTTCAGAGCGTCACAATGAAGGTCACATCTTCCGAGAAATGCTATTTGCAACAACTGAAAATTGATTGAAGGATTGTAAAGCGAAATGCGGAACAGAGGACAGCGCTGTGCTGTTGTTGCTCAATACAAACCGAACACCAACTACATGCACTTATGCTTGTGACATTACATAAATATGGTGGTCAGTTAAAATCTGTCGCCCGTATTTTTTTTTAAAGTCAAAGCAATTTCAATTCACTGCTTTCTGGAAGGTTCTCAGCTTTCGTCCCTTTGTCCTTCTGGTAAGGTAAAGGTAAAGCTCTCCGTATAACAGGCCATGATGAAAGTAGAGGTATTGCTGTACTCTTTCTTTAACCTCGGTGCTAGAAGGGGTGGGTGGTTAACATCACGCTCCGGCCGTTTTACCCCCGAGAATGACACAGAACCCATTGTATAGGAGGCTGGGTTGTCTCCAGGGCCGGTACGGACGGGGGCGGAAAATCTCATTCTCACCGGGATTCGATTTCTGGACCGTCCAGCCCATAGCGAGTCACCTTCTGGTAAGAGCAGCATGTATCTGAAAATTAGTGTGGAGCATCGGTGGAATGATACTGACAGGGGAAAACTGAAGTACTGGAGAAAAACCTGTCCAACTGCCACTTTGAGCACCACAAACCCCACGCGGACTGAACTGGGATTGAACCCGGATCTCCGCAATGGTGAGAGTATTTTTTCTATCCAGTGTTCCCCGAATTCCAAAAATGCGTTGCTCTTTGTAAAGTTTCCAAGCTTCGACCTTTTGTCCTTCTAGTTAAGAGCAGACAAACGTCCTGTGTTGCCTTCGCCGCAGCGCCCCGACGTATCACGCATTCAGTCCTGTTCGTACCGATATATACGGTAAACGGCACAGCGACAGGCACTGTTCTGGGACGTGATTTGAATCATCAATGCCACCGTTGGTTCACAGGACCGTGGCCAGCTGCAACTCCTTTATTGGCAGTCTTATGCCCTATTTACAAAGTAAAAAAAACGCCTTATGTGGAGACGTTATGTAGTATCATGCAATTTGGTAGAGGAGTTCTTGACAAAAATTTGCCGAACAGTGTGAGTTTCGTGAAAATTCGCTCAGTGAGAACCGTATTTTACTTAAAGGCATACTCAATTTCTAACCGTACTTTCCATATCTGGCGGCCGCGATAGCTCAGTCGGTATAGCGACTCGCTACGAGCCGAACGGTCCGCGGATCGAAACCCCGTGTGCGCAAGATCAGCCCCGGCTTAATATACAGCGGGTACTAGACTAAGGCGGCCGGAACGTGGTGCTGGCCACCCATCTGCTAGTGTCAGATGCGAATGGGTAGCGTTGTACCTTCAAAGGGGTGTCATGGCGTGTATGTACTTTGCTCTCCATATTTCGTGACCGATATTGGTGAAATTCGGTACTGATGGTCTGGATGTACGACGCTCAGTAAAACTGAGTTTCAGTCTGGTACAATGACAGCAATACTTTGCTTAAGAGCGTACACGACATCTTGACCTGTTTGCTACATTTTTCATCTGCTGTTAGTCAAATTCGGCACAAGAGGTCTAAAAACAAAGCTGTTGAGAATTTGTAAGTTTCGTGAACTTCGGCTCACTTTTTTTGCGGAAGTAAAGAAAACTACACTTGTGCCTGAACTGTGACGCAGCGTGACGTGTTGACATCAGGCAGTGTCACAGGCGCGCTAGTTGCTGGTTTACTGTAAGCAGCTGGACATCGTTCTTCAGCTGCACGACTGAATTTTGACCTCTATATTTGTATTCATGTGTACTGTTGCAGGGTCTGCAGCATTCCATATGGCGGTAACCAGTTCGCATCCAACAACACGTGACTAAGAAATATGAACTCTAAATCTCCAAATTCTCGCACTCAATTGACGTCACCACTCCACACAGTCAGCAGCACTCAGCCGACTCTCGATATCACCTTTCTTCCCCAAGCTATGGTAAATACATATTGCTGACGTCACGATAGGATGAATGACTAATCACATGTCATGTTTCATGAAACGTGACCTGCACTCAGGCAGGGGGTAAGTACCCTCGCAGCCCTGTCAGATGCGACGGCTTCTGGCGGTGAATGTGAAGACGTTCCGTCGTGACAGGTAGAAAGACACGAAAGCTTCAGAGAAACCAGTTTGATCTCCATTTTCCAAGATGAAGGCAACAAAACTCTATATCCCAGGAGATCGTAATGATACGGGCACACTGAGGATCCCTAATATCCTGTGACATTTCGGCTGTATGTGAGATATCATAACTCTGCACAGCACAAAACCTAAAAATATCGTTTCTCCAGGTACTTCAGAAGACGAGGTTGAAGGCGTGGCTGCATGTCGATGTCTTGTCGTGTGTGTAGTGAACGACGTTTCGGAGTATCGTAGGGCCTTCCAAGGGCTACTTGGATAGTTTGATCCTCCAGATGACACTACAACACTTCGGTGCGTTGGAATTGCACACCCAGAGACACAGCGACACATTCCAGTAGACTTGCACACCCAGAGACACAGCGCCACACCCCAGTAGACTTGCACACCCAGAGACACAGCGTCACACCCCGGTAGACTTGCACACCTAGAGACACGAAGCCACACCCCAGTAGACTTGCACACCCAGAGACACAGCACCACACCCCAGTAGACTTGCACACCAAGAGACACGGCGCCATACCCCAGTAGACTTGCACACCCAGAGGCACGGCGTCACACCCCAGTAGACTTGCACACCGAGAGACACAGCGCCACACCCCAGTAGACTTGCACACCCAGAGATATGGCGTCACACCCCAGTAGACTTGCACGCCCAGAGACACAGCGTCACACCCCAGGAGACTTGCACACACAGAGACACAGCGCCACATTCCAGTAGTCTTACACACCCAGAGACACAGCGTCACATCCCAGTAGACTTGCACACCCAGAGACACAGCGTCACACCCCAGAAGACTTGCACACACAGAGACACAGCGCCACATTCCAGCAGTCTTACACACCCAGAGACACAGCGTCACATCCCACTAGACTTGCACATCCAGAGACACAGCGCCACACCCCAGTAGACTTGCACACCCAGAGAGACAGCGCCACCTCCCAGTAGACTTGAACGTACTTTATCACAAACATCAAAAAGTAAACCATAAAGACTCTTCGTGACACAGTGTATCGATGGGTTGAATCAAATCGATATCCAACTTCCCGACATGCTTACACCGTATCGACATGACCACTACACAACAGGAACCCCTCAGAACTCCCGGTCTTGTCAAGTGAGACACAACAGAATTCGCTGTCGCCAGCAACGTGAAGCCACGCACTTCAGTACGTTACAGGTAAACTTTCTACCTCCACTTTCAGGGTGTGATTCTGATACAGGTAGGAGCCCGTCGTAACAGACCCAGATAATTAAAGGCTTCACCACCTCTCCGCTGGAAGTACAGTCGATCAACAGAGGTCACCGTGCCGTCTGGCTTGACACCAAGAAGCTCCAACAATATAGTCACCGTAAGGGTGAAATTAAAGTTAGAGGTAAAGGTAAAGCTGCCACTGCGCGCGTCGTGAAGGCATAGACAGCGGGGGGGTGGGGGGGTGGGGGGGTGGAGTGGACTTTTTAACTTAGGCACTTGATGAAGACGAGCGTGCATGAGAAGGCACATAAATAGCATTAGGTAACCTGCATACTGACGTGATTTATCTGTCTCAGAATAGACACTAATGGTGAGCTGTTGTGAACACGGTAATGAATATTGAGGTTCTGTATAATTGGTAATGTCTTGTGTAGCTAAGGAAATTTCAGCTTTTCAAGAATGACTCTTCTCTCTTAATTAGTTGGCAGTTAATTAAAAGGAAACAAAACAGTCTCTGGTTTCAGTCAAACACAATTAGTTGGTCCGTCAGTCTGCAGGTTCGACAAAAGGCACAGAAACACGTGACCAACTCACCCAGGCGAATGCCCCATATTTGCTCTTGTTTAACGACGGTTCATCTGATTCGCTTTCAGCGCAGTGCAGAAGGGCAGGACGCTGACCGACGTTGCGGTAACTCACAAAAATAAAAGTCTTCCGGAATTTGACACCGTGCAGACTGGTAAATAAAGATATTTGGAGGAGACTGGTGCCTCCATCTTCGGGGTACTGTAAGAAGCGTCTGACTAATCTGATGATGGAAGCAGCAAGAATTTCCGGAACGATGATTGGAGAAGAGCGTTATAACAACCTTGAAGAGTGTATGTACAGCACTGTGCTGAACAGCTGCTACCGCTGCTGCTGTGGGCGATGTCTGAACACGACCTTGCAGTATACGAGGCGTGTTCAAAAAGAAACGGAACTTTTTAAATAGCGCGCCAACCACCACAGAGAGCGCGCTGCGGCTATTGACCGCACCTAGCGTCAGGTTTTGACAACAAACTGCCATTTGTCCCGTTTCGCTATGAGCATTAGTCATCGAGCTACATCCGTTGAACTGAGCACGTGCACAAGCTGTTCGTCGGATTAGTGACGAAGTGACAATGAAAGAGCTTGAAGAACAAGATGTGTGTGTGTGTGAAATTTTGCTGCAAACTTGGTAAAAATTGTACAGAGATATTTCAATTGCTCAACCGAGCGTACGGGGAGGACTGTATGAGCCGAACGCAGTGCGTTTATGCGTTTTAAAGAGGGCAGAATGTCGGTCGGTTAAGATCCCAGGCCTGGACGAACTTCTACATCAACAAACGACGACCATGTCGAGAGAGTTCGTTGTGTGATTCGTGGAAAGCGTCGTTTAACTGTCCGAGAAGTTGCTGACGAAGTGGGCATCAGCATAGGAACTTGCCATAAAGTTTTTACTGAAAAACTTCAGCTGCGTCGCGTCAGTGCAAAATTCGTGCCTCGTTTGTTGACTATCAGAAACAGAACCGTGTTGAAGCAGTCAGGAACTGTTTGCCAATGCAAATGGTAAAGAAAAATTTCTTAAGAACGCCATAACAGGAGATGAGACGTGGGTTTATGGGTATGATGTTGAAACCAAGACACTATCGTCGCAGTGGATGGGGAAAGGGTCTCCTCGACAAAAAAAGCACGGATGAGTCGGTCAAAGATCAAGGTGACGTTGGTTGTGTTTTTTGATTGGAAAAGCATTGTCCATCATGAATTTGTGCCACGTGGTCAGATGATAAACAAACAATTGTACCAGGAAGTTTTAGCGCGTTTGAGGAATGCTGTGCGCAGGAAGGGGCCTGAATTGTGGGAAAACCAGACTTGGATGTTGCACCACGACAAAGCGCCGGCTCACGCGTCGCTCCACATCCGCAGTTATCTGGGAAAACTTAGTCCCAGCAGACTTTTTCCTGTTTCCCAAACTTAAAACCATTGAAAGGATGTCGTTTCCAAACCGTAGAGGAGATTCAGGAAAATGCGAGAAGAGAACCGCGCGCCATCACAGAAAGTGCGTTCCAGGAAGCATTACAACAATGGAAGAAACGTTGGGAACGGTGTATCGCCAGTAGAGGAGACTACTTTGAAGGGGACAGTGCTTAAAAAGCTGTAAAATGAGCAATAAATTCTTTATAGCAAAAGTTCGGTTCTTTTTTTGAACACGCCTTGTATACAGTGCTGAAGGTTGTTACTGAAATTACTGGACGAACAAAAACATTCAATGCAGCTCATTACGTCAGAGACAGCAGCACTTGCCAGGATCCTCTCTCACACACACACACACACACACACACAATTTTGTATTATACACTCCGCCATTTTATCTTAATTGATGCACATACAGTTGTTTTACATGATCATGTATGTGTGTGTGTGTGTGTATGTATGTATGCATGTATTACGTATGTGTGTGTGTGTGTATGTATGTATGTGTGTATATCTAGACTGTGCACGTAGAAGCGCAGTATAAGTTCAATTTTAATATTATCATTCCATCTGCGCCTAGGTCTCCCCCAAGTGGTTTCCTTCCTTTATGTCTCGCCACCAAAACCCTGTATGCATTTCAATTGCCTCCCATGCGTGCCACATGCCTCACCCATCTGTTTCTCGGTGATTTGATACCACGAATATTATTTGATTGAGCAGCCAAAATCATGAAGCTCCTCATTGTGCAGTCTTCCCCAGTCGAATGTAGCTTCTCACACCTTAAGCGCAAACGTTCTTCGGCACCGCGTCCTACCTTAATGTAAAAGACCAAGTTCCACACCCATGTACAGCCACAGGCGAAACTGCAATATCAGAACACACTTTACACTGCAAGTGCATATTGAAGCTAACGACTTCGTACTTTTCTCACGCTTTACACCGTAAAGTCCCTGTCCCCTACATTTAATAGTGTTTATTAAATCTCGCTAACTTAAACAAATCACTCAAAAATTTGTCCTTCATCTAGCTGGTGGGGAGAACAAGTTGATTGTGTTCTGCGGACCGCGGGTTGCAGCATCTGATGTGTCTGTGGTCAGTGCTGCGTGCATTGAGAAGAAGGTGAAGGGCGGGCGGGCAGGCGGGCGGGCGGGCAGGTTGGTTGTTGTGTGTAGCTCAGAACCGCAGCCGGTCAGTTGCTGCCAAAGAGCACCAACTGTCCATTGTTCGGGCAGCTGGCCATTAGCGGGCACAGGGCTAAACAGGCTCAAGGCGAACTGAGCACAGGGCCACTTCCGCGTTGGACAGGGTCAGGGACGGCAGCCTGTCGTTGGCTGCTTGGCGCTCGGCGTTTCGAAGGAACCTAGTGCCTCCATTTTCAGGGGACAGAGAAGATGACATGCCAGGAGACCTGAATCCTCACTTACACCGCTGTGGTACCCTCTCGATGCTCGCACAGCCTGCATTACGTGAGACTAAAGGACAACTGAAACTGCAGCAGGCCTACCAACACGACTGCAGCAAATCTATTTCCGAGCACACCGATATATTTATCCCACTTTTGTACATTCCACAGTAACGAGGAAGTGGAAATGGCTGTTCATGTTTGGTGGCGATTGTATCAAGGTAGCCTAAATGCATCCGTGTACCCGGGGATGTGATAACGAATAACGGCAATTCACTGGAATGAATGGGCTGCAGTTAACGGCGTCAGGACGTGGGGGTTTGGGCCTTCTGGGATATGACGCCGTGTCTCGGGGTCAGGCGGTCCAACAGACAGACAGACAGAAGTGTCTTCATGTTCAAGCGTCAAGAGGTCCGAGCAACCTACACGACGTCATATCCCCGAAACCCAAAGTCTCGCTACGTGACCTGGCCAACCGCACGTGTTGAACGGTCCTCCGGTTGCTGTTTTGAACACCCAGGCTACAACCACCTGAGCCCTGTGCCACTCTCGCACGCAGCAAGCTGTAAGTAGGTCACACAAACAGCAAGGTGGGCTGCAGAAATGTGCAACATTAGCCACCCCTCCACCCACCCACACCACAACACCCCGCTGGTTGTCGCATGTCCTTTCGAGAAGCTAATAGTCGACAAGCTGGTCAAGAATTTCAACAGAGATTTATAAAACCCGAACGTTCATTACCGTATCCACAAAAGCCCACCACTAGGGCCTGTTCTGAGCCAGCTTAATCCAGTACACACTCTGACAGATTAGTCAACTGCCGGTGCCTTCGACCGCTGGTCATTTTACAATGCTGCAACAATTGCAGGGGTTAATTAACACTGAATTTAGATGTTACATGCTGACAGAAGCACGGACAAACATGACACATCTTTACAACTTTTGGTTTGAACGCACTACGATAACCGGACAAAACGTGGTGCTTGCAGCCGTCTAGTTAGTCTGAATATTTAATTTTACGGACATGCAAACTGGAAGGTGGAACTGCTCCGTCCGTGAAGGTTTAGCTCCACTAGTGCTTTCCATTTGCACTAGATGGCCAGCCTCTCGCCCCCAACCCTACACTCTCGATCACAGAACCCAGAGTATGCGTTGAATATGGGGCTCATTGGGCCCCATGGCCGGTCCGGAACTTTTGAGGAAAGAAAACCTCTTGCCTACGCTGGGAATTGAACCGCGGACCGTCTAACTCCTAGCCTAGGCGCTATATCGACTGAGCTATCGTGACTCCCTTAAGAAGACTTCATTTCCATAGCATAATGTACGACTGATAACAATGAATTGATACGGCTTCAACAAAACAGACTCGGCAGTTTAATTTTCCTGCATGCACTGATGAACTTACTGCACTAGTTCTGGAATCACAATACTAAAAAAGCTGTTCATTGCAGATTAATCAGTCAGCATGTCTGTCTGTCACTGACCATTGCACCCAGCGCTGTGCAGTGTATCGACAGCTGCATTACACACGATGCAAGACAATGAATCACGGCAGGTTTCGTTCATGTGGATTTTGCTGCGTAGTTGCTGGAGTGCTTAGCGACGTTTCGAATAAGATTGGGAATGAAGGAGTGAAGAATTATACTCCGTCTACTTGACTCGTGAGAATAAAGGCAAGATATTGTTTCGAAACGTCGGCATTCGCCACCCAGTGACACGGCGTCAACTGTACCGCTGTGACAGCTCCGACGTCACAGACTTCACTAATGTAAAATCATGCACAGTAACGGCTAACCAACTGCCATGAGCTGCGTGTTATGTGACATCGGATTTCCTACGTTCAGTTGAAATACGGCGTCTGCTGACCCTGTATGAAGTCACGCTGCATCACCGACCGACGGCTTGCTGAGAATTCTGCACTGTTTGGTATTTGTGGATTGCGCTGTGGATTGGCAATTCCCTTGTGAATCGCTAGAGCATAAGAACAGAGGAGAATTCCTTGACCATCCCTCCAGTTACAAGACCGACCTAAAGGCAGCGTGGGACATTTCAAAAGATGATGAATTAGAAGGAACTGTCAACCCATCTCTACACAAACCGTACAGTTCAACTAGAAAGACGTCGTAACATAGATAAAGAAGGTGGAAATTCCGGTTGAAAATGCATTTTGGTGCTGCATTTCAATATAAACATTCGATAACAGTCTTGCAGTCTGTGGGATAATCTTACTGATGCAGGACAATAATGAGGGGTTTTGTGCACAGAAATGACACGTCATGAAAACTGCCGTTCCATAACGAAGGGACAGCCTGAGATTTCTCACAGCAGAGATACAGGTTGAATCCTAGCCTAGACCATCCAGTTGTTTCTCCAACCATTTCAACTGCCGTCTAACAATGCTCCATGTCCGTCTGTCATCACAACCCGTCCGGCTGCTGCTGCCTTTGCCAACGAGCAGGCAGAAAAAAACTTGCAAAGATCGTATCCACTTTTCGTGCACAAATTCCGAGGGTCTTCAACATTAACATAATTATGCAACGCCACTTGGGGACGTTTGGGACCAGTGTGCCTACTGGCAGTCTTAAATTTTGGCATTAAATTAAGGTCACTGGCCTGAATCACGCTCCGGCAGCCTTGACCCAAGTATTCATTGCATAGGAGGTTGGGTGGGCCTCAGAAAGAGTCTGCAAGTGGCAGTCAAATAAGCAACAAGACAAGCACAGTGACTGTGACGTAACATTGAGGCACGTTTGTGCAACCATTGTTGCAGGGGAAAAGCAATGAGTATTACGCAACCTGAGTGTGTATTTTTAGCCTTAGGTATCCAGCATGCAATGCGTATATGCACCATATAATCATCTGTGGCCTGCCCTGCTCTACAATATTTTTCCACACTGTCTCACAAAAGGCAAAATATTCGAAAAAAAGTTATTGAACCAAAAATGTGTTAAAGTTTCTCTACAATTTTGCCTAAAACATTTATCATTATAAGTGGAATTAAGCGAGATAGGACAAAAATGTATGTCGGTATTCATGTAAAGTACCGACTATTCTTGTCCGATTTTAATGAAACTTGAATTTTCTAGACAGATTTTCGAAAAATCCTCAAATATCAAATTTAATGAAAATCCGTCCAGGAGCAACTGAGTTGTTCCATGCGGACGGACAGACAGACATGATGAAGCGAATAGTCACTTTTCACAATTTTGCGAAAGCGCCTAACAATTGATCCCCTGCCAGGAACGGAACCCCGACCGTGCAGCTCGCAACGCTGAACGCAATGAGAAGGTTAGGAGGTCCGCACCTTCGGCCTGTCCGGGGAAAAAAACTGCTAGTGGCGCACTTGGTCACTTTGCGTAGGCGTTCTTTACTTCCAAAATGTGAGAGGGTTTCAATGTACACGTCATTACAACAGAATGCCGTCACGGTACACGTCATTACAACAGAATGCCCTCCCCAGCGTTCATCATCGCCAAACTCACGCTAGCTAGACAGCTCTTTGTAAAGAATACCTAAACCACATTTCATGAAAAGCCAACAAAAGGTTTAGTTGCTGATACCAGATACCTGACAGAGGTACGGACGGACGGATGGACTGACGGAAGTGGTCTGCACTAACGTTCTGGCTGGCCGTAACAATTCTGCTGTAACTGACACAAATCTGAACACTTCAACACTACAGTCTAAGATGCAGAGTAAGGCGGCCAGTGCGTTTAGCACGGATGAACGCAAGCTTGGCCACAGAATATAGAACAATGCCAAAGTGTCTGTTACAGTAAACATCACTAGTTGTGTGGGCATCGCACACTGTCGTGGGATTTAGAAACACAGCGACCTACCTAGCAGTTTCACTTCCCCTGTAAAGTTTCACATTTAGCAGAGCACCTCAGCTACAGTTCGCGTTTTGCACCAAACATAATAATTAAAATCCTGCTTATGAAATGTACGTTTGTCGTGACAATTCTTACGCATGCGCTCCAGTTTTTTGTGATCATCTAGTAGTATGGATGCCAGCCCTTTGTACAATGGGTGCCGGGAACCTCCCAGAGGTACAGCGGCTGCAGCGTGATGCTGACCACCCACGTATCTCAAGTGTAAGGTAAAGCAATCCCATTACAGGCCCGAGGTGCCCAGAGGGTTCCAGGAAGTTAAGGTTCCCAGATTACGTGACAATGGCCCAGGATAGTGGTAAGGTTGTCAGTCTTACGTACCGGCCGCTTTTACCCCCAGGAAATAATCCTAGTACTCATTTCTGTTAGAGGTTGAGTCGACCCCAGGGCCATAATGCGATCGGAAGGATGTTAATGAAAAATTCCAATGACACCATCTGGAATCGAACCAGCGACCTTCCGATTTGTAGCACAGCACCTTAATCACTGTGCTACCGCGGTGCCTCGAGCTGAAGTGTAGAAGCGCAAATTTTAGGAATGCATAATGGATAATTATATATATACAGGGTGTCCCAGGAGGAATGTACAAGACTTCGGGAGAGTGTTCCTTATGTTAAAGTATACCGATATAACGCAAAACATCTATATCCAAAGTTGAACGGTTACGGAGATAATGGCCAGAGAAAAGTGGGGGCTTCTTGCGGTTCCAAATACTGCAACCTGCACAGCTGATGCGTCACGCGACAGGGCTAATGTCCTTGAGACTGGAATGCAGTGTTAATAGCGCCTGCGTGGCGGTTAGTTGCTTGCAGGGAGTTGCAAGGATGCCTTTTGTGTTTTCCCACGTGGAATATTGTGACATGCATTTTGTGTATGGATTTTGCAACGGCAATGCAAATGCTGCTGTTGAAGAGTACCAAAGGCGTTTTCCCGACCGAGGGATTCCGTCTATAGGTGTTTTTATTCGTCTTAACAAGACATTGCGTGATACTGGCTGTCTTCCCAGTGTTGCTGTGCGGTCTGAAAGGGAGGTGGTACGAACGATTAACACACGAGAGAACATTCTTGAGATGGTTCAGAGAAGTCCACGTCTGTCCA
>Ga0123352_10002146_pt1 | contig 27248 bp, 26 predicted proteins | sample TergutLab28metaG_FD_89700 | JGI IMG/M metagenome (GOLD analysis project Ga0123352, IMG submission 89700) | Labiotermes labralis P1 segment gut microbial communities from Petit-Saut dam, French Guiana - Lab288 P1 | ecosystem: Host-associated > Arthropoda: Insects > Digestive system > Gut ... | reverse complement strand
TGTGATTATTTGCGCAACATGGTCCTGCCCATATTTGCCCACCACATAGTCAATAACCTCCTGCCGCCTTTCCACGCAAAAATCAATGTCAATATCAGGCATAGAGATGCGCTCGGGGTTCAAAAACCGCTCAAAAAGCAGGTTAAACTTCAAAGGATCCACATTGGTAATTTTTAGGGCATAGGCCACAATGCTGGCGGCGGATGTGCCACGGCCGGGCCCGACCGCAATGCCATTTTTCTGGGCAAATGCAATAAAATCCCATACCACCAAAAAATAGTCACAAAAACCCATGGATAGGATTGTGTTAAGCTCAAAATCCGCACGGGCAGTTATGGCTTCGGTTAATTCGGCGTATCGGTATGCAAGCCCTTCGTAGGTTATTTTGCGCAGATACTCCCCTGCTGTAAAGCCGTTTGGGCAGTTGTATCTGGGTAATTTGTGCCCTTCAAAATCAATTTCCACATTGCAACGGCGGGCAATGTGCATGGTGTTTTCCAAAGCCTGCGGCAAATCCTTAAAGGCAATGCACATCTCCTCGGCGGTTTTTAGGTAGTATTGGTCACCTTTATAGCTCATGCGGTCCGTATCCAGCATGGTTTTGCCTGTTTGTATGCACAAAAGCACTTCATGGGCTTTGGCATCATCCTTTTCTAAATAATGGATGTCATTGGTGGCAACCAGCTCCAAATCCAGCTCATGCGCCATTTGCACAAGTGCCTCATTTACCGCCTTTTGCTCGGGCATGCCGTGGTTTTGTAATTCCAAAAAAAACCTTTTTTTGCCAAAAATTTCCTTGTAAATCTCAGCTTCCTGCTTGCCCCGCTCGTAGCCCACCCTAAGCACATTTCTGGCAACAGGCCCTGATAAGCAAGCGGAAAGGCAAATCAGCCCTTCATTATACCTGCGTAACAGCTCCAAATCAATGCGTGGCTTGTAGTAAAAACCTTCGGTATAGCCCAAACTAACCAACTTCATCAAGTTTTGATAGCCCAAGTTATTTTCCGCCAGCAAAACCAAGTGGTAATAACCGTCATCCTGCCTGCTGCCCCTGTCCAGACGGCTGCGCACCGCCACATAAACCTCACAACCCAAAATAGGCTTAATGCCCGCCTTTTTCGCTGCCTTATAAAAGTCGATAACACCAAACATATTGCCGTGGTCGGTTATGGCCATAGCCTCCATGCCCATTTCCGCCGCTTTTGCTGTAAGTTCCTTAATTTTAGCGGATCCATCCAGCAGGCTATATTCTGTATGCACATGTAAATGGGTAAAGTTTTGCATCAAATCCCACCCTCTACCATTCTAAAATAATCCAGCCCGCCGGTTAGGATGCGGGCTTTGTAGCCCCTTTCGGTCAAAAATCGTGCGGCATCCTGCGCCCTTTCCCCTTTGCCGCTTATTGTGATAATATCCCAGGCATTTTCCAACAAGTGGGTGGCATACTTTATATCCGCAACGGGTACGTTGATGGAGTTTGCCGCATGGCCATCCGCAAATTCCTCTTGGTTGCGCACATCCAGCAATATTGTGCCATTGCTTGGCTCGGCCACCTCGTCCGCATAAGCCATGCGTATTTGGCGGTTTATGACAGCAAGGGCGATTTTGCCTAGCTTTACAAGGGCTCCAAAATTGCTTATAAGCCCGGCATTTGCCAAGGTGTGCACGCTACCACCTTGGGTGATTATTGTGGTCATAATATCCACAAACCCCTCCGCCCCGGAACCGATGGCAGAAAAACCGTAAATTTTGCCGCAAGCACCGTAAATAAGCTTGATAAAACCGGCATGCACGGGCAAAACGCTGTAAATGTAGTTAGTTGCAGTTTTAACCAACCGCCCCTCATTAGTCCCCGTTGTTGCCGCTTGCAAAAATCCGGCGGACACGGACAAGGCCCCTTCCTTGCTCTGTGGCACAAGGCAGCGTTTTACCGTTGCCAGTACCGCCAATGCTCGCTCGCTCCCAAATTTTTCTACCAATGCAGGGGCCAGCACCCTATGGGTTTGTCTTTGCTCTGCTAAATGGTCACCAAAAAACAGGGTTGCCCTGCCTGCCTCTTGGGGCAGATATGGGTGATATGTGTGCTGGATGGCGATGCCCCAGCCTTTAAGTTGTTTGCTAAAATAGGTTGATATGTCCCTGTCAAAACCTTTTGGAAAATGAGATGTTGTAGTAACGATAGTTGGCATCACGCCGTTTGTATAAAGGTTAATTGCCGCCTGCGCCGATGATATACAGTCCCCCGCAATGGTTGCGGCGGCGTAGCAACCGGCTCGCAAAAACCTCTCAATCCGGCGCCATTGAAGCTTTGGGCAGCCCCCTTCCTTCAATTGCAAAACATCCCCAAAATCTCCACCTACCGGGAAGGGTTGTACAGCAACCAAAATATCAAATTGTTGGTGGCGCAAACGCCCTGTGGCCACCTCTTCAAGCGTGGCCGTGTTGCCATCGATGGCGGCAAGCTTTTCCATGGCTGTGTCCACCAAAACAATGTCAGCACCCTGGATATTGCGGGCAAGGATATCCTCATGGGCTTGCCCTGCAGTTTTTTCATCTATAATTAAAATTTTCATTTCATCAACTCCTTGCCCCACCATTATAACATGGATTATACGGAAAAGGCAAGTGTAAGCCCCCAAACAAAAACACCGCCCAAAGGCGGTGTTTTTAATATCCTATATAGGAAATTATCCAAGTAATTGTAGGATAGATTGTGGTGCTTGGTTGCCTTGTGCAAGCATGGCAGTTGCAGCTTGTTGCAACACATTAGCTTGGGTAAGGCGCATCATTTCTGCACCCATGTCAGCATCACGAATACGGGATTCGGAAGCAGACATGTTCTCAGCAGCAAGGTCTACGTTCTCAATGGTAAACTCAAGTCTGTTCATGTTAGCACCAAGGGCTGCGCGAAGGTCGTTGATGTCTTGATGTAATGTGTTAAGTATATCAATACCATTGGTAAAGTTTTGGTGTCCGCCCTGGTTATCGAACGCATGGATAGTGTCAAGATCGCCGTCAAGTCGTGCGCTGATAAGGGCAAGGTCAGTTGCTACGTTTACAGAAATGGCATGGTCTGTATCAGGGCCAACTTGTAGGAAGAAGCCAGCAGGGTCGCCTAACAAAGAATCTGCATAGTCGCCGGAAGCATTTCTGAAAAGTTGAGAAGAGTTAAAAGTAGCATGGTCTAGCATGCGATCCATTTCTTCTGCAATCAATTCCATTTCGTTGATAAGGATTTGTCTTTGATCTTCGCTATAAGTGTCGTTAGCACCTTGTACAGCAAGTTCACGCATTCTGTTGGTCATTTCGGACAAGGTGTCCAAATAGCCATCAGCAGTTTGAAGTACGCTGATACCGTCTTGTGCATTACGAGAAGCTTGGTTAAGACCTCTAATTTGAGCTCTCATACCCTCAGAGATGGCAAGACCGGCAGCATCATCAGAACCGGTGTTAATACGGAAACCGGAGCTTAGACGTTGAGAAGCACGTTGTTGCTGGTTAGAAACCATACCAAGATTTCTGTGAGAGTTAAGAGCAAGTAAGTTAGTTCTTACAACTAAGTTTGACATAAGATTTCCTCCTTGGAATATAGGGGTCAGTGCCCCATGATAAGCTCATCCTGAGCCTGTTTGATTTTTTTAGCGACACCCCACTCGGCCGTGGTGGTTTGCCGCTCTATATATTATATCGACAGTTCGACAAATTACTTTAGGGTTTTTTGAAAAAAATTTTTTGGGATTTTTGTGGGATGCAAAAGGTTATGGTTGTGGGGTTTTGTCCATATTATGATTCGGGTAGCGGTTGCCCCTACATATTATATCAACAAAAATTTGCACCAATACCGGGTCAAAATGCACACCGCCATCGTTTTTAATAATCTCCACCGCTTTGTCGTGGGTAAAAGCTTCCTTATATGGGCGTTTGGTTACAAGCGCATCATACACATCTGCAATGGCCATCACCCGCCCTAATAGCGGGATTTCTGCACCTTTTAGCCCTTGGTGGTAACCCCCGCCATCCCACCTTTCGTGGTGGGTTTCGGCTATCACTTTGGCATATTGCAAAAGCTTGCAATCGCCTGCCTTTGTAATCATACCGCCAATAATCTTACCGCCCAGGGCGGTATGGTTTTTAACCAACTCAAACTCCGCATCCGTTAGTGCGGCGGGTTTTAGCAAAATGCCATCCTTTACGGCTATTTTGCCCACATCATGCAGTTGGCTGGCGCAGGCTGCAAGGTCTATATCAATATTGGCTATCTCGTCCTCATAAACCCCTGCATCCTTAATAGCGTGCAGCAAAGCCTTCACAAAAACCCTTACCCGCCCCACATGCCCTTCCGATGCGGCACTTCGATGCTCTATAAGCTCTGCCATGGTTTCTATCAGCACATTTTCCAAATCGCCCACAGGCAACGCCCCCTTGAAGCAATTATAACGAAAAAATGCAACAAAATCAAGGGCAAAAAAATGGCGGAAGCTTGAAGCCGCCGCCCGTGCCATTAATACCTTCTTCCGGCTCCACCGCCCGAACCGGAAATGCTCATATACTTCTCTTTAGTCGCCATGCCGCCCCTAATATGCCGCTCCGATTTATTAACCTCCAAAACCCCCCGTGCCTGGCTGGCCAATTTAGGATTAATTTTCGTAAGCCTTTCTGTCACATCCTTATGAACAGTTGATTTAGAAATACCAAATTTTCTTGCAGTTTCACGCACGGTGGCATTGCTGGTGATGATGAAGTTTGCAACTTCTACAGCTCTTTCTTCTATATAGGCCTTCACAAGTGATTGCCCCCTTAAAATTCGCTTTTCACAATATATGTGGGCTGGGGGCTGTATATGATTTTTCGGGGAAAATAGGACACCCCGAAGCTGTCCTTCGGGGTGCGGCGCTAAATATAGTGGATTATAACTTGGGCAATGCCCGCAATGGCAATTGCGCCAAAGCCAATAAAAAGGCATTGCAGGCTCTGGGCCTGTTTTGCGTCCCGCTCGGGTTTGATGCGCTCTATGAATGTGGATTTGTCCAGCAACCTTTCTTCCCTGTTGCCAAACCGTCCAATGCCAATAACCATGGCATGGGCAAGCATTAAAAGCCCGATGCCCACCATAAACAGGCCTCCCAGCAGCCCCCCATTTACCATATTTTCCAAGCGCACACCGCCAAGGGCGAAATAGGAGTGGACAGCACCACCAATTGCCATTATGGCCACAACCACCATGGAAATTTGCAGGTTTTTCCAGATATATTGCAGGTGCTTTTTAAGCATTGTGGCAACCGTGGCAGGCAACAAAGTGGCCGGGTGTAACTTCCTTAAACTCCGGATCCATATTTTGGCACACATCACCGTGTTTTACGAAGCAGCGGCCGTAAAAGCGGCAGCCCGGCGGCGGGTTAATGGGGCTTGGCACATCACCTTCTAAAATTATGCGTTCCCGCTGGTAATCCAAATTAGGTACGGGAATGGCGGAAAGCAAAGCTTTCGTGTAGGGGTGGCGGGGGTCGGCAAACAGGGTTTTGTAGTCTGCCATCTCCACAATTTTGCCAAGGTACATAACCGCCACATTGTCGCTAACATGCTTAATAACCCCCAAGTCATGGGAGATGAAAAGGTAGGTTAGTTTCAGTTCCTTTTGCAGCTCGTCCATCAAATTTAGGATTTGGGCTTGTATGCTAACATCAAGGGCGGACACCGGCTCGTCCTGCACAATAAAGGAGGGGTTAAGAGCCAGCGCACGGGCAATGCCGATGCGTTGCCGCCTGCCCCCGTCCAGCTCATGGGGATAGGTGCTTCTAAGGCGTTCTGCCAGCCCAACCATGTCCATCAGGGATAATACTTTTTTGTTAAGCTCTTCTTTGCTTTCCGCTTTTTTGTTGATAATTAGCGGCTCGGAGATGATTTCAAAAACGCTCATCCTTGGGTTTAGGGATGCGAAGGGGTCCTGGAAAACAATTTGGGCGTTTTCGCGAAACTTGCGCATTTCCTGCTTTTTGTAGTCAAGGATATTTTTACCTTCAAACAGCACTTCGCCGCCGGTGGCTTCCAAAAGGCGCAAAACCACACGCCCCGTGGTGGATTTTCCACAGCCCGATTCGCCTACAAGCCCAAGGGTTTCGCCTTGGTTGATTTTGAAGTTTAGCCCATCCACAGCATGCAATGACCCGCGCTTGGTTTTGAAGTATTTTTTCAAGTCTTTAACTTCCAACATTACAGACATCCTTTACACCCCCTTACCTTCAAATAAAATGCATTTTACATAATGCCCATTGCCCACATCGGTTTTTTGCATATTAAATGCGGCGCAGGCATCCCTAACATGGTCGCAACGGGTACGGAAGGGGCAGCCGCTGGGCAAATCTGTTGGGTCCGGCATTGCGCCTTTAATTGGCTTTAGCTCATCATCATCATTAGTAATATCCGGTATGGAGCCAAAAAGACCCACAGTATAAGGATGCTTGGGATTTTTGAACAAATCTACTTTATCGGCCAGCTCCACAACCGTGCCGGCATACATAATGGCAACCTTGTCGCAAATATCCGCCACAATGCCCAAATCATGGGTTATCATTATCATGGATGTGTTAAGGTCTTGTTTAAGTTGCTTCATAAGCTCCAATACCTGCGCTTGTATGGTTACATCAAGGGCGGTTGTCGGCTCGTCAGCAATTAGCAGGGTTGGGTTACAGGCAAGGGCGATTGCAATACCCACCCTTTGGCGCATCCCGCCGCTAAATTGATGGGGATATTCCTTGGAGCGTTCCTTGCGTATGCCTACCAGATTAAGCATTTCCTCCGCCTTTACAATAGCTTCTTTGGCGGACATGTTTTGGTGCAGTAAGATAACTTCTGCAATTTGATCCCGCACGGGCATTACGGGGTTAAGGCTTGTCATGGGGTCTTGGAATATCATGGAAATTTTGTTGCCCCGTACCTTACGCATATCGTTTTCGCTTAAATCAAGCAAGTTTTGCCCTTCAAAATTAATTTCGCCTTTTACCACAAGCCCGGGCGGGCTTTGCACAAGGCGCATAAGGCCGAGGGCGGTGGTGGTTTTGCCTGCCCCTGTTTCACCTACAATGCCAATGGTTTCGCCGGCATTAAGGGTAAAACTAAGGTCGTTTACGGCTTTAACCACACCATCCTCCAACAAAAAATGTATGGTAAGGTCATTAACCTCCAATAAGTGGTTTGCTGTCGCCATTTTACTCACCCCCCGCTAAATCACGACGCATTTGCGCTGTTTGTCTTAAAAATTTCTTTTTGGAAATATTCGCAGTGCGCAATCTTGGGTCAAAGGCGTCTCGCAGTCCATCGCCCACCATATTAAGGGCAAATACCATTAAAGCGATAAACAAGCCGGGGAAGAAGGTCATATGCCATTCGCCCGCCAGCATAAAGTCACGCCCAAGGCTTAACATGGCTCCCCACTCGGGGCTTGGCGGTGTCATGCCAAGGCCAAGGAAGCTTAAAGCCGCCGCCGCAAGTATTGCACCCGCAAGGCCCATTGTGGCCTCGATAATAATAGGCGCAATGCAGTTTGGCAAAATATGCCTTCTGATAATGCGGAAGTCGTTAGCACCGATAGAGCGTGCCGCCTCTACAAACTCCTGCTCCCTCAAAGAAAGGACGGATGCACGTACAATGCGGGCATAACCCGGTATTGCACCAATGCCCACCGCAATCATAATAGTGGTAAGGCCGGGACCCATCACCGCACCAAGTGCAAGAGCCATAAGGATATTGGGCACCGCCAGTATAATATCTATAAACCGCATTATTATATTGTCGGTCATACCCGAATAAAAGCCCGAAATTGCGCCAAGCACAACCCCAATGGTAAGGGCAATGGCAAGCACAATAAAGCCAACGGAAAGGGTGGTGCTGGCACCATGGGCAATGCGTCCAAAAACATCACGCCCAAAGTTGTCTGTGCCAAAAATATGTATGCGCCCACTGCCGCCAATTTGGTTGCCATTTTCGTCATAAATAACATGGCGTTGCAGGGACGGTGGCAAAAAGCGGTATCGCAGATTTTGCACATCATAACCGGGGTCAAAATCGGTTCCCGGTGCAATGACGGGCGCAAGTGGTATCAGCGAAGCCACTAAAACAATGATGACAAGGCCTGTCATGGCAATGGGATTGCGCTTAAAACGCTTCCACACTTCACGAAACTGGCTGTGCTTTTTGCGTTTTTGTTGTGTTTCGGTATTTTGCATGGTTTGGCCTCCTCTCTATTTATATTGGGAACGGATGCGGGGATCCACAAATCCGTACAACAGGTCCACGGCAAGGTTTACAAAGCTAAATATCAAAGCGATAAACAAAACACCGCTAAGAATTACCGGCGAATCTACACGGTGCATAGAATCCACCATAAAACGCCCAAGGCCGATGATTGTGAAAATATTCTCTGTCAAAACTGCGCCGCCCAAAAGCACGCCAAATTGCAAGCCTGCAACGGTAATAATGGGCAACAGGGCATTTTTAAGGGCATGGCGGAAGATAACCACCCGTTCACTTTGCCCCTTTGCCCTTGCGGTACGCACATAATCCTGCCTGATATTTTCTAACATAGAGCTGCGTGTCATACGCATTATTATGGCGGCAGAGCCTGTACCGATTGCCGTAACAGGCATTATCATATGCAGCGGCGTATCAAAGCCCATGGCAGGCAACCAACCAAGGTTAACCGAGAAAACGATAATAAGCATCATGCCCAGCCAAAAGTTGGGTATGGAAGCACCCAAAAGACCAAGGAAGGTAGCACCACTGTCAAACAGGCTGTACTGCCTTGTGGCGGACAAAATGCCAAGGGGTATACCAATTATAAGGCCAAGCAAAACACCAAAAAGTGCCAGCTGGAAAGTATTTGGAAAACGTGCCGCAATTTCTGATGTTACAGGTTGGCCCGTGTGGAAGCTATCACCAAAATCAAGGCGCACAATATTTCCTACAAAACGCCCCAATTGCACAACATACGGGTCGTTAAGGCCAAGCTCGTCCCGCCCCTGGCGTATCTGGTCAGGCGTGGCAGCGTCGCCCAGCCTTCTGGCAACAGGACAAGCGGGCATAAAATAGTTAAGGGAAAAGATGATAATGATAACACCCAGCAAAACCGGCACCATCATTAAAAGCCGTTTTAATATGTATTTATGCACTGTTTCACCCTCTTTCTGTAAAGTTTGGGAGGTGGGCGCATGATATGCGCCCGCCCCGCCGTTTATTAACCATTAAAATGCGGGGGCGGTATAATATCCGCCCCCGCATTTCTGATGTTTATAATGGGAAGCCCACTAAATTATTATTCGTACAACCAAACACGTGCAAAGCTGTTGTGGCCGGCAGGATGGATAACAAAACCGCCAACATGGTTGTTTACGTGTACCATAAGCTCTGTTTGGTTAAGAAGCAGCATTGGTAAATACTCATCTAAAAGAATCATAGCATCAGCATAAATTTGAGAACGGACAGCCGGATCAGTTTCTACACGGCCTCTGTCAAGCAAATCATCAAGCTGGTCAGATTGCAAGCCAAAACGATTACCGCCCGGACCAAAGTTGCTGGAATGGAACAATGGGTGCAGGGCATAATCAAGGTCACCTACCACAGATACCCAACCAAGAAGGAACATGTCATGTTCAAAATTACCGGTTCTGTCAAGATAGGTTTCCCACTCAAAACCTTCAATTGTTACATTAATGTTGATTTGGCGCAAAGCAGCAGCAATAACTTCTGCCATGGCAGGACGTGCTACGTTAGGGATGTTGTACCAAATTGTGGCATCAAAACCATCAGCATAGCCGGCTTCTGCCATCAACTCTCTCGCTCTTTCCAAATTAAAGCCCATTGGAGGGACAAGACCCGGTGTAAAGTCACGATTCACATCAGACAATGGTACGCCTTGCAACGGACGGCCAGCACCTTCAAATACAGCATCAATCATGGCTTCCACATCCACGGCGTAGTTTACGGCACGGCGTACACGCGGGTCTGCAAATGGTGTGCCTTCACGCACAAGGTTAAAACCTGCGTAGTTCATGGCAAGACCATCTCTTCTCATCAACGTTGCAGTTGTAGAAGCTTCGGCAGGTCTGATTTGTGGTGGCTGAATATCCAAAGAAATGTGGATATTGCCGGCATCGGCTTCAATAACTCTAATATTAGAGTCTGGGATTAGTCTAAAAGTTAGGGTGTCAACAATTGCCGGTGTGCCCCAGTAATTATCGTTACGGGTAAGGAATACATAGTCATCAGTTTGGATGTACTCAAACACAAAGGGTCCCGTTCCAACCGGATGGGCTGGATTTTCTCTGTAAGACTCTTCACTGATAATGCCCATGATTACATGGCCAAGGTTGTTGATGATTGGCACAAATGGTATGTTTAGATGGATTGTAAACTCCAAATCATTATGTACAGTAACGCTTTCAATCATATTAGATACAACAGAAGCCTCTGGACATACAGCTGCCCTTTCAAGGCTAAATTTAACATCGCTTGCCCTCAAAGGAAGGCCGTTGTGGAAGTAAACACCGCTACGCAATGTCATGTTGACTGTTTGCGGGTCAACAATTGTCCAGTCATAAGCAAGATGCGGGATTGGCGTCAAGCTGGAATCGGTTGCGCTGTAATCCAAATGCACAAGGGTTTCAAACACCTGTTTTGCAAATTGGGCAGATGCGTTGTCGTTTCTGCTAAGGTTGAAAGAAACAGGCATGCTCATCAAGGATACTTGAAGGTCTCCCCCTTCGATACGGGTTGCGCCTGCCGGGGCACCGCCGCCGGTTGCCGGCGCATCATCATCCCTGTTGCCGCAAGCGGCAGCAAAGGCCAAAACGCCAACTAAGGCCGCCGGTAACAAAAACTTTTTGAATGCTTTCATTCTTTTTTCCTCCTTTAATGGTTTGCTGCATATTGCGCCATGGGGGAAAGTTTTTTGGGCAACCCATCAGCACATAAATTTGCCCTGTAACAACATTGTATCACTGCCGTTACAAAAAATCAACAAAAAGTTTTTTAATTTTTGTGAATTATATTTCATTTATATTACATAATGGTGACAAAAGCGGATAAGTTGGGGTTGACCAAAACCTTGCAAAGGTGTATAATTTTTGTAAAAGAACGCAGAAAGGGCGGGTTTGATGAGCAAGCCAATAAATGTAAAAAGTGAGATTGGAAAATTAAAAAAAGTGCTGACCCATAGACCGGGAGTGGAGCTGGCGGAGATTACCCCAAACAACACCCATGACATGCTTTTTGAAGATGTGTTGTTTGTGGAGCAAGCCGAGAAGGAGCATGACGGATTTACGAACATTTTGCGCAACGAAGGGGTAGAGGTGCTGTATTTAGCGGATTTAACCGCACAAGCCCTTGCCACCGATGATAATATTAAGCAAAACTTTATAAACGAGTTTGTGGAGGAAAGCGGCGCAAGTTTTGATGACGCCTTCAAAAAACAATTGGTTAAATATTTTACCGACAATTTTAAGAGCGAAAAAGACTTGGTGTTGGCAGCAATGGCGGGCGTGACCTTTGAAAAGCTGGGTTTTCCCAAAAGCGGCGGTGCCCTAAACCGCTTACGTTTACCCGAGCCCAGCAGCTTCATCATCAATCCCATGCCCAACCTGTATTTTACCCGGGACCCCTTCTCATCCATCGGCAACCGTGTGGCAATAAGCCATATGTGGTCCCCCGCACGCAACCGTGAAACAATTTTTAGCAAATACATTTTTGCCCACCACCCGGATTTTGTGCAGGGCGATGATGGTTATTATTACGAAAGGCATTGGCCATCTTTTGTGGAGGGGGGCGATATTTTGGTACTTAGCCCCGAAACCATTGCCGTTGGCATTTCCCAGCGTACATATGCGGAAGGGATAGAGCTTTTAACATCCAAAATTTTTGAAGATGAGCAAAGCAAAATCAAAAATGTGCTTGCCTTGGAAATTCCCAAACAGCGCAACTGCATGCACCTGGATACGGTTTTTACCCAGCTGGATGCGGACAAGTTTTTGATATACGCAAAATATATGATGGATTTGCCCCACGCCTACGCCCTTGAAAGGGGCAAGGTGAATGCGGTGGATTTAAGCGGCAAGGGGCTTAAATTTATTTTGGACAAGTATTTGGGGCAGGATGTAAAGTTTATAAAATGCGGGGGCGAAAACCCGGTACACGCCGACAGGGAGCAATGGAACGACGGGGCAAATGTGCTTACCCTTGCCCCCGGGCGGGTGCTTGCTTATGACCGCAACCCGCACACCAACGACCTGCTTCGCAGGGAGCTGGGTGAGGAGAATGTGCTAACCTTCGCCAGCGGCGAACTTTCCCGTGGGCGGGGCGGGCCCCGTTGCATGTCCATGCCTCTTTGGCGGGATGATTTGGGGGTGTAGGGAATGAATGAGCGGATAAAACAGTTAATGCTGGACTTTGTAGCAATAAACACCGACACAGGCACGGAAAGCGAAAGGGATGTGCAGCCTTTTTTCCAAAAATGGTTTGATGGGATGCCTTATTTTAACCAAAACCCCGGCCATTGCGGTTTTTTTCCTATCCCCAACGACCGTTTGGGTCGGGTTGTGCCTTGGGCAATGGTTAAAGGGTGCGGAAATGATACCGTTGTGCTAATCCACCATTGCGACACGGTGGATACGGAGGATTACAAACATTTGCGCCACCTTGCCCTATCCCCCGATAATATTACCAAGGCGTTTGGTGATGGGCAAATGGACATGCCCCAAGCGGCGTTGGATGACCTAAACAGCGGCAATTGGCTGTTTGGGCGGGGTGTTGCCGATATGAAGGGCGGCGGAGCAGTGCATATGGCACTTTTGGAGCAATACGCCGCAGAAGCGGACTTTGCAGGCAATGTAATACTCTTATCCGTGCCGGATGAGGAGAACCTGTCCGCAGGCATGATTGGGGCGGTGGAGCTATTAAAACAACTGACAGACAAATTTGGCCTTAAAATTGTGCTAACCATGGACATAGAAGCCCACGAGCGGGAGCAGGCAGAACAAGCCATCTTCCATGATGGCAGCATTGGCAAGGTTATGCCCGTTGTTTATGCCCGGGGCAAGCTGGCGCATACAGGCATGATTTTTAAGGGGCTTAACCCTATTAACCTGCTGGCAGAAATCGTGCGCCAAACCGAGCTGGGTTATGATTTTATGGAGCGTTACGGAAATGCCGTAATACCGCCGCCAACTTGGCTTTACCATAAGGACAGTAAGCAGGTTTACAATGTTTCCCTGCCCGATGCGGCTTTGGGGTATATGAGCGTGCTAACCGCAAGCAAATCCCCCAAGGAAATTATGGAAATGGTGCACGAAGCGGCAACGGCGGCCTTTGACATTGTAATCCACGGCATGAACCACTCCTACGCCCGCTTTTTAGAGCTTAACGGCATGCCGTACCAAGACCTGCCCTGGCAAACCAATGTAAAATATTTTGATGAGGTATATAAGCAAGCCATGGCAGACAGTGGCGAGGGCTTCATAACGGCGTTTAAGGAGCTGGAAGCAGATATTGCCGCCCGCTACCACAAAAAGGAAATTGATATGATTTCGGGGATTAACGAAATTATCACCTTTACACTTTTACATGTAGCGGACCAGTCCCCAATCGTGGTGCTTGCCATGTCCCCGCCGTTTTATCCCGCCGTAAACAACGCCATGCTGGGTGATGCATCCGCAAAAGTTAATGGGGTGCTGGCAGATACCTGCACCTTTACCAAGGACGAATTAGGGCTTGATGCGCTTGTCAAAAACATCTACACCGGTATTTCCGACCTAAGTTATTCCATGTTTGTGTCGGGTAATGATGTGATTGATTATATGGACAACAATATGCTGATGGGCGATGTGTACTCCATGCGCCTTGACTTAATTAAGGAGCTGTCCGCCCCCGTACTTAACATTGGACCATGGGGAAAGGATATTCATAAATACACAGAACGGGTGTATTTGCCTGATTTGTACCGCAACACACCAATGGTAACAGATTTTATAATACGCAAAATTTTGGGAGGAATAAATTAACATGGAGAATGTAAAGGTTGCAATTTGGGGCTTTGGTGCAATGGGACAAGGCATGGCAAAAATGATGTTAAACAAGAAGGGTGTGGAAATTGCCGGCATCTGCTGCCGCAACGCCGCCCGCCAAAATAAGGGTATGTATGAGATTTTGGGCGTTAATGGCATACAACCCGACATCATCATCACCAATGACGTGGACAAGGCAATAGCACCCAAAAGCTGTGATGTTGTGCTACTTTGCACCGACAGCTTTACCGCCCAAGCATATGAAAAAATTGAGATTTTGGCAAATAAAGGCTTAAATGTGGTAACCATAGCCGAAGAAATGGCATGGCCGGCAGCACAACAACCGCAACTTGCCCAAAAAATTGATGATATCGCCCGAAAAAACGGCATATCCATCCTTGGAACGGGCATAAACCCCGGGCTGGTGATGGACTTGCTTGCCGTGTGCCTTTCCGCCTGTATGGTGGATGTTACAGGGGTTATGTGCAAGCGGGTCAACTCCCTTTCCCCATTTGGACCCACAGTTATGCGTGAGCAGGGCGTGGGGCTTAGTGAAGAAGAATTTGCCGAGGGGCTTAAAAACCATACCGTGGCAGGGCATGTGGGCTTTGCCGAATCTATTGCCATGATTGCCGAGGGGCTTGGGCTGGAAATTGATGGGTTTGAGCAGCAGATGCAGCCCATAATTACAGATATCGACAGAAAATCCCCCTATGGATTTGCTGCAAAGGGTAATTTGGCAGGGGTAAACATGACCGCACAGGGCACAAAAAACGGCAAGGTTATTATTGACATGTATCATCCACAGCAAATAGAGCCTGAAATGGTTGGCGTGCAAACAGGGGATTATGTGGAGCTTGCAGGCACACCCCCCGTGTCCATGGCGATAAAGCCCGAAATTGACGGCGGCCTTGGCACAATTGCCATGGCGGTAAACTGCATCCCCCATGTGATAAATGCCGATGCGGGGCTTATTACCATGCTGGATATACCCGTGCCACGGGCAATTATGGGGGATTTTCGCAAGTTAATTAAGGATGGGAAGAAGGTTGCCAAATAATGGGCTTGGTGAATAGTGGTACATGGGTTAACATTCGCTCTGTTATTTTAGATGAAAACAGCCGTGCGGCAGGTATTCCGCAGGATACGGCAGGTTTGCCGCTGATGATGTGGGTTAAAGGCTTTTTAACCCACGACTGCCAACTGGGCGAAAAAGCCGAAATTATCACGGTTACAGGGCGCACAGAGTATGGTATATTAGAAGAAGCAAACCCCGCCACCAATATAGATTACGGCGAACACATCCCCGAAATTGCGGAGATTGGACGTGCAGCAAGGGAGGTGTTGTTTGGTGGGTAAGGACATGTCCTACGCCGCCGTAATGGGGCGTAAAAACCATATATTACAGTCCTCACTGGGTATCGACTTTGGTAAGTTTGAGCGGGACAATATCCATTTTGACTATGAAGGTATGATGGCGGCAATCGGCTATAATTTGGACGAAATAACAGAAATACAGCATGATGCGGGCGTGGGCGCAACACCCATGATGGAGTTAAAAAATATTACCGCCTTGGCACGCAAGTACGCAAAACCGGGCTTTGGCGCACGCATTTTTATGAAGGACGAAGCCGCAAACCCATCAGGCAGTTTTAAGGATAGGCGTGCCGCACTTGCCGTGCACACCGCCAAAAAGCTGGGCTTTAAGGGCGTAGCGGCGGCCACCAGCGGCAATTACGGTGCGGCAGTAGCAAGCCAAGCGGCAAAACAAGGGTTAAAAGCCATTATAGTGCAGGAATGTTTTGATTCCAAAAAGATAGGACAGCCCGAAATATTGGAAAAAACCCGCAAATGTGAAGCTTTGGGTGCAGAGGTTATCCAAATGTCCGTTGGACCTGAATTATTTTACAAATTTTTAACAATTTTGGAAGAAACAGGTTATTTTTCAGCCAGCCTTTACTCCCCCTTCGGCATTGCAGGGGTGGAAACGCTGGGGGTGGAAGTTGCCGCCCAAATCCGCCAAATGACGGGTAAAGACCCTGATGTGGTGGTTGTAACCCATGCCGGCGGCGGCAATGTTACCGGCACAGCTCGCGGGCTTAATTCTGCCGGTTGTGGGGCGCAGGTGGTTGCCGCATCCGTCAACCTTAGCGGCCTGCATATGGCCAGCGATGCCCATTTTAACCGTAAATCCTTTACCACGGGGCATACGGGTTTCGGCATACCCTTTGCCACCTGGCCGGACCGTAGCGACATGCCCCGCTCCGCCGCCCGCCCGCTGCGTTATATGGATGGGTATGTGCTGGTGGGTCAAGGTGAGGTTTTTTATGCCACCGAGCTACTTGCAAGCCTTGAAGGGCTGGAGCGGGGTCCCGCAGGCAATACATCCCTTGCCGCCGCCATCGCTCTCGCTCAAGAAATGCGGGATGACCAGATTATTGTGGTACAAGAAACCGAATATACAGGGGCCGGCAAACATATACGCCCCCAGCTGGATTTTGCCCGCAAAAACGGCATAAACATCGCCTTTGGTGATACAAGCATGGAAATAGCCGGCAAAAGTATTATTTTACCGGCAAATGCCGGCGGAATAAAGGTTAGGGATGCGGATTTAAGTAGATTGCGAACATCCTATATCCGCAACGCCATGGCTGGGCTTGACGGAAAACAGCTAACCGATGGTGATTTGGAATATTTAGCAACCGAAACCAATACGGACATGGATTACATCAGAAAGGCGGTGCAAAATGAAGCGAAATGATGATTTTGCCCAGCGCAGGGCACATCTTGCAAATTTGTCCGACCAAGAATTAAAAGACAAATTTTGGCAACTAACCGAACAGGTGGTTGACCCGCTTTTGAAACTGGGTTACGAAAATACCACCCCCGCTATCGAGCGCAGCGTGCTGTTGCGCATGGGCTTTTCTTCGCTGGAAGTTAAATCCATTGTGGGTGGTGCATTACAACGCAACTTGCTGGGGCACGGTGCAGGCAATGTGGTGTACAAACTGGCAAAACACAAAAATATCCCCATCCGTGATGCAGGCCTTGCCCTTGCCGATGGTCAGTATTGGGATGAAGCAATAGAATTGTTCTCGTAGGGGTGGGGGCTTGCCCCCACCTTTTCTGTTACGCAATAAAGGGCAGGGTAATCCCCCACCCTACAATCAACATTTTACCACATCATCGCTTCTTGGCATGACATGCAGCTAACCATCAAGAGAAACGGAAAAGAAATACTTGAAAGCACAACACCAAAAGTAGCAAATCCCCTTCCCTTTCCAGAGTACCTAAACCACTTGCTACGCAAAACAATGCTTGTAATTCCAAATAGCAGTGAGAAAATGACTGCACCCCAATGACCATTAGCACCCATGCCAGCGACATTAAACACCACCATTGAGCTCATAGACAAAATCAAAGCAAACACACCAAGGGCAATTATAATAACAGGGCGAGTCATCCGTTTCAAATCTTCCGTTGCCAATTCTGCTTTTCGCCGATTTTCAGACCACACCTTGCACGCATCTGCATACTCTTTCGCCCGCTCGTATTCAGACATCGCCCTAAATTCAAGGACTAAATCATCAAACTCCTTCGATGTGCCAATGGGCTTAACTGAAAGATTGTCAAATTTTTCAACCAGTTGTGGGTACTTAACCTTAATTTCTGCTTTTCGTTCAGCTGCCCTACGTTCCGCATCCAAAGTTGCCTGGCGCCTCTCTTCGACCTCCCTTGCCTCTCGCTCCATTCGCTCTTCGGGGGTTTCTGGTGTGTTATCCAGCTCTCTTTTCAAATCTCTTAACTCAAATTCAAATCTATGCCATTCAGCGTCCCAGTGGGCTTTTGCGGGTAGCCCCCAAGTTTGATTTTGCTTCTCAAAGACAAATGAAAGTGCTTTTTCGGTTCTTTTAATATCTTCCATGATTTTTGTACGTGTTCTCGACATCTTTATTCACCCCTGAGGTCATCAGAGACAGTGACACTCGTTTTTTTATCTTGTAGTAAGCCATTGATAATTAATTCGCACCCTCCGAACCAACTGTTATTTACCACAATTACATCTTCGCCGAACTTGTATTTCCAAGACTTCTTCATAAAAAAATCCTCCTTTTGCCCTTATAAGGGCTTGACAAAAGAGGCTTCAGTGATGTAAAATTGTCACTGAGCCTTTTGGCTTCAAAGCACGCTGGGTGGCTCTAACTTTGCGAGTATCGACCGCCCAGCGTGTTCTTTTTATGCTATCCACAGTTTTGTGGAATATATGTATACTATACCATCATGAACGGGGCTTGTCAAGGATTTTGGCGCAAAACTATTGACGTGTTTGTTAGATGGGGTTATAATGTAGATAGATATTAGGGGTTGTGACTAAGTGCGCAATGGCGACAACGAGGAATTGAGGAGGCAAAATGCTTAAACCCGATGAAAGGTTAAACATAGAGGAAATTTTACAAGATTTAGAAAACTACCGCCCCCGCCGCAAGGGTTGGGCATGGCGCAAACATGCGCCTGACTTAAAAATGGGCGATTTTGTATACAAAGATGCCAGTGAGCCACTAAAACAGGGCGTGCCGCTGATAACCGCACACAATTTTAACAATATAGACCCCCAACCCCTGCCAAATATAACCACAGAAATTGCCTCCGGCCGTTTTGAAGATGATATTAGGCGCATGCGCATGGCGGCACACCATGGGGCGGACCACATTATGGTAATACGCACAGCGGGGCAAAGCCATTTTGAGGGACTTATTGAAGGCACGCCCCAGGGCGTTGGCGGCGTGCCCGTCACTCGCAAGCAAATACGTGCCCAGCGCAAAGCCTTGGATATGATTGAGGATGAAGTTGGCAGACCCATAAACTTCCATTCCTATGTCAGCGGTGTGGCAGGGCCCGACATTGCCGTAATGTTTGCGGAGGAAGGCGTAAATGGTGTCCATCAAGACCCTCAATACAATGTAATTTACCGCAATATTAACATGGTGCGGTCTTTTGTGGATGCTTGCGAATCCAAAAAAATCATCCAATGGGCAGGGCAAGCGCAGATCGACGGGGCGCACAATGCCAACGCCACCGCCCGTGATGCTTGGAAAGTTATGCCCGAGCTAATGGTGCAACATGCCATTAACTCCCTATTCTCCCATAAAATCGGTATCCCTAAGGGTAGCATATGCTTATCCACCGTGCCCCCATCCCACACCCCTGCCCCCAGCCTTGCTATGGACTTGCCTTATGCCGTTGCCCTGCGGGATTTTTTTGAGGGGTACAGGATGCGTGCGCAAATGCACACAAAATACATCCAATCCAGCACCCGTGATGCCACAGTTACCCATGTGCTTAACATGCTAATTTCCAAACTTACCAGTGTAGATATTCAATCCACCATCACCCCTGACGAGGGGCGCAATGTGCCATGGCATATATATAATATCGAAGCTTGTAACACGGCAAAACAAGCACTTTTGGGCATGGATGGGCTGCTTGATATGGTGCAGTTGCGGAAAGATGGGCAGTTGCGGGAAAAAGCACGGGAAATCCAAGAACGTGCCGTGCTTTTCCTTGAAGAAATGGTGGAAAAAGGCGGCTATTTTGCCTCTGTTGAAGATGGCTTTTTTGTGGACAGCGGTTATTATCCCGAAAGGGGCGGCGATGGTATTGTGCGGGATATAAACGGCGGTATTGGCGCAAACACTGTAATTAAGCGGGAAGCGGACTATTTCGCCCCCGTAACCGCCCATTATGGCTATAATAATGTAAAGCAGCATGGCGGCAACCCTGCCAATCCCGCCGCATTAATTGGCGGATGCACCTTGGAAAATCCCGATAAAATAATTTATATTGATGAGCTGGATGCAACCGACAATGTGCATGAAAGGCTGGCCCCGCTGGCAGAATACCATAAAGGCGCAATTTTGCGCCCTGAAATGGAATGGATGGCGGATGGTACGGTGCTTGTAAACCTAATGTTTCCCTGTGGCATAAAGGTGGCAGAAGCCGCCGCACTTGAAGCTGCCAAGCAAATGAATTTAGCCGACCCCGAAATCATCCACAGAGAGGTTTTGCACGGGGCAGAGGGTACCCGTATCGAACTTAAAGGCAAGCTGCTAATCAACATAGATGTGTCCAAATTGGTAATACCGCCCGAACCTGATGTGCTAAGTGATGAGGAAATTTTTGATGCAATCACCCAAAAGCCTATGACCATCGTATGCGGCACAATTGGCGAGGATGAGCACAGCGTGGGCCTGCGTGAAATTATCGACATAAAGCATGGCGGAATTGAAAAATACGGCATTAAAGCCCACTATCTGGGCACCAGCGTGCCTGTGGACAAATTGGTAAATGCCGCCGTGGAGGTTAATGCGGATGCAATCCTCGCCTCTGTAATCATTAGCCACGATGATGTGCATTATAAAAACATTAGCAATATCGATAACCTTGCCAAAGAAATGGGCGTGCGCAACCGCCTTATCTTTGTGGCGGGCGGCACCCAAATTACGCCCGAAATTGCCAAGGCAAACGGGGCAGATGCAGGCTTTGGGCGTGGTACAAAGGGGCGGGATGTGGCATCCTTCCTTGTTAAAGCCCGCAATAACAATGCGTAAAAGGAGAACTTATGAAAACAATAACTCAAGTGGCATTTAAGGGCACAAAAACGAGATTAACCCTATTGTTTTTTGTAACACTTACCGTGGGCGCAGGCTTTTTGCTGCTATTTGCCAACGACATGCTGGCACTGGTACTTAATGACTATCTAATGGTGCAAAATTTTGATGGATTTGCCCGTCGTATTTTACTTACAACGGGCATGTTTACCCTTGTGTACGGCATGATGTTTTTTGGGCAATATCTTCGTGTAGAATTTGAAGAGAGTACGATTATGCGCCTGCCCCACCACTATATTTCCAAGCTTTTGCGTGCCAAGCACAGTTATTTTACAAACCGCCCTGCAGCAGAAATACACAAAAACCTATGGACGGCATCGGTGGCTACCGGTGGGTTTTATGGTAATATAGTTGCCACGGTTTCCCGTGTTGTAATATTCGCTTTTTATGGCATTGTTGTATTTCGTATCGATATTTTTGCGGGGCTTTTTGCAATCTTAACCCTGCCGGTATACTTCCTGTCCACATTAGGTATTAGTAAGCGGGTTGCACCTTTGCAGCACGATTATGTAGCCCACAGTGCCGAACTTGCCACAGTAACTCAGGAGGCATTTGAAAACTTGGGCAATGTTAAAGCCAAGGGGGCATACACTTTCTTTGCGGAACGTTCAGCACGTATGTTGCGCAAAATTAAGGGTGTTTCCGTAAAAGTGGTTGCCATAGACCTTTATACCGCCAACATAACCAAACTTATAGGCATGATTGCGCCGCTTTTGATTATATTTGGTGCAATGAGTGTTTCCACCGGGTTTGAGGCTAATGCGGGCAATATTATGATGTTATACATAAACGTGCCCCTATTCCTTATCGGCTTTGCGGACATACACAAGGGCTATATTAATTACAAAATGGGCAGGCCCTTTTTGGATAAGTTAAAGGAGTTTGATGATGCCCCCCTTGAAGACGAAAACGGCTTGGATATTGCCGCTTTTGAGAGCTTGCAAACCAATGGTGTATCGGTGGAATTTGAAGGCGGGCGCACCATAATCGTACCTGATTTCCAGATAAAGCAAGGCGAAAAAATTATGTTTTTTGGGGAAAGTGGCATAGGCAAATCCACCGTTTTTAACATTATCATGGGTTTTCAGGAATATGAGGGCGATATATTTGTAAACGGCATAAATTTGCGGGAAATAAGCCTTGCAAGCCTGCGCAGGGTTTTTGGCATCACCTTCCAACACACAAATGCCCTAACCCTTAATTTACAGGATAATATACTTTTGGGGGAGAAAAAATCCGAAAACGAATTACAACACATAATACAACTGTGTGCGTTGGAGGGCCAGTATGACATTAAGGGTGATACCGCACTTAACAACAAAGTGCTAAGCGGCGGCGAAAAGTCCCGCATTGGCTTGTCCCAAATGCTTGCGGCAAAGCCTCAAATTATGCTGATTGACGAGGCCTTCTCCAATATGGATGAAGAGTTAGAATCCAAAATAATAGCCAACTTATTTAAGGAGTATCCCAAATGTGCTGTAATTTGCATAAGCCACCGCAATTCCAGCAAGCCCTTCTTTGATAGGGTTGTGGAGTTTTAACCGACCGAAAATAACCCCCGCAATTGGCAGGGGTTATTTTATTCCCAAAAAAGCCTTGACAAATTATATCACATGTAATATAATTATTACATGTGATATAAAAATAAAAAAATAAAGGAGTTGTTGTTATGGATTTTCCTTGGATGGCGGCATTAATTGTGGCAGGTATAACGGTAATTGTGTCCGTGGGGGTGGCAAGTTTCAGCCCTTTCAAAAAGTCCCGTGGTGCAAATGGGGCGCTGGCATTTGAAAAACTATCAAAAGAGATTAGGGAGCATAACGCAAAAATCATGGCAGAGCTGGAAGAAACCAAAGAAACCCTTGCATCAATCGAAAAGATGTTAAGGGATGTGGGATAGTATGAGCAATTATAAATCCCCGGAAAACGTGGATGGTTATTTGAAAGTTTACAGCGGCCTTGCCCACCCCATGCGCATTAAAATAATAGGTGTGCTTTGGGAGGGGCGGCGGCATGTTAGCGAGCTGGCAAAAATGCTGGAAATAAGCAGACCCCTACTTTATATGCACCTTAAAAAACTGGAAGAAGCTGAAATGGTATCCAGCAGTTACGAAATTTCCGAAAGCGGCAAATCTATGAGGTATTACAAAGTTAATGACTTTATAATACTAATAACCCCGCCCATGTTGGCCGATTTGGCAAAAGCAATCCCCTTACCGTTAAAGGCCAAGGAAAACTCAACCAACAATTCAACTGATGGTTGATTGATTTTGGGGCGGCGGGCTGATATATTAGTATTATTATAAATTTCAGGGGGGCAATTATGTCATCTAAAAAATCAAAGTTTAATTTAACGGTCGCCATCATTTTCTCCATCATATCGGCGGCGGCGGGCACGGGCATAGCCTTTGGCCTTGGCGGCATTGTAGAGGTAGCAGAAAATAGGGATATGGATGCCCTTTGGCCCGCCATTGGTATAATGCTTATCATATGGGCAGTAAATTTTTTAACAGACCTTGCAGCGGTGCGTTTTCGCTTGGCTTACACCTTCGAAATGCTGTTTTTAGCAAAGCGCAGGCGCATGGCGTTTCTGTTCGCCCGCAAGCTAAAAACCCCCGCCGAGGATAATAATAAGGATTTAAGCTTTTTCACAGCGGATATTGATGTGCTGCGGGATAAGTATTACAGGCACCAAGCCCTGATGGCAATGCGCATTTCCAGCATTGTGTTTTCTGTAACAGCTATGATTTTTGTAAACCCATGGATGACATTGGCCGTATTTGGTGTTATGGCCTTTGTAGTGGGCGTTACCGCCCCTTTCGGTAAGGGACTTAACAAGCGCACCAAGGCATATTCGGAAGCGACAGCAGAATATGTGGACACAGCAAGAGAGTGCATACAGGGCCAGCGGGAAATTGTTGCATATGATAAGCAGGAAATTTTCTTGGAAAGGCATGAAAAAGGCAATGCAAAAGCCGAGGGCAGGCGCATGAAAATGGAATTTTTTGAGTCTGTCGCAAACTTTACAGCAGGTTATTCCAACTTTTTAATGGTTGCTGTCATCCTTAGTTTGGGAGCATTTTTCGTTATCCGTGGGGAGATGACATTGGGCGCCATGATGGTTGTTATCCAGCTGGTGCAGCAGGCGGCCGGTCCCATAACCAACTTTACGGAAGGGCTTAACGGAATGCGTGCCGCAAAAAGCTTGCTGGAAAAAGCCAAGGAGCAGGCGGAGCAAATGCCGCAAAAACAGCCCCTGCCCACCTTTAACAATTCTATCGAAATTAAGGATTTGGGTTTGCGTTATGAAGAAAACGAATATATAGTGCAAGGTTTGAATTTGAGCTTTAACAAAGGCGGCAAATATGCCATTTTTGCCCCTTCCGGCTATGGCAAAACCAGTGTGGCACGTGCCCTTGCCATGGAGTTTTTGGAGTTTGACGGCAGCATAACCATCGATGGCAAGGACATAAGGGATGTTGACCCATCAGACTACAATAAAATTGTGCGCTATGTGCGCCAAGACCCCTACTTGTTCAGCGATACGGCACTTAACAACCTGACTTTTTTCGGCGATATGCCGCCGCAAACGGAAATGGATACCGCCTTATCAATAACCCGCACCAGCGACTTTTTGGTGGATGAAGAGGCGTTAAACCGCCCAATCTCCAACAATTCCGGTTTATCGGGCGGGCAAAAGCAGCGCATGGTGCTGGCACGTGCATTGTTGCACAAGCCAAAAGTGCTTATCCTTGACGAAATCACATCAGGTGTGGACCTTGAAACTGCCTGCGCCATCTTAAAGGATCTTTTTGCGGATAAAGACCTAACCGTAATCGCTATCACCCACGAAAATGACGAAAACTTCCAAAGCTTGTTTGATGAGATTGTGCGTTTGGACAATATGTAAACCAACTAAAAAAGCGGGCACAATACGCACCCGCTTTTTTAGAGCGTGTTCACACTAAGCTATGCGGCAGCTTAATGTGAACACGCCCTTATTTGCTATTCAGGCCTTGGGCCATTATCAGCCGGTGATTCGTCGTCACAGCAGCAACCATCATGCTTTTCCATATTCTTAGCCTTCTCATCCAGTTTTTGGGAGATGTTTTCTGCAATATCAGCCGTTTTTGCAACAACCTTTTGGGTGGCAGATTTTACCTTGGGCTCCACTTCTTTGTACATCTCATTAATTTTACAGCCCATGTCCTTAAAAAACTCTTTGGTGTCTTGGGTAAATTTGTTAAACTTTTCTTCAAACCTTTGTCCGCCATCTTCGCACCGCAGGGTTTGCAGCAACTTTGTGCCTTCGTCCACGGTAATTTTGCCTTCATTAATCATTTCCAAAACCTTCATTCTCTCTTCTTGCATAATTTTTCCTCCTCGGGTCAGGTTGGCCAACGCCACCCTGCAATAAATTATAAAAGGTAAATGTGCAATCTTACCCTATCTAAGTAAGTATACGCAAATTCCCGGAAAAGGTATGCGGTTTGGAAAAATTAAATTATATTTCTTTCCTTTTTGCGCTTATGAAGACAAGCCCACTATATTTTATCCGTCAAAGGATAACCACGCTAAATCAAGGCTTTAAGGGCAAAGTAACGGTATCACAACTAAAGCCAAAATAATTATCGCGTAGCATATCTATCTTAACATTGAATTATAACAAAAAGATAGAGAAAAATCAAATAAATTTACATGACGTAACACAGAGCCGAGAGCGTAAAAACCCCCGGCGTTTTTGGTTGCCAAAATTCAGAAAGAGGCTTTTTTCTATGGCAGTATTCCGTATTGATAAAACACAAAATTACACGGTTATGAGTAACCATCACTTGCGAAATCCTACATTGTCATTAAAGGCAAAAGGGCTATTGTCGCAGATTTTATCACTACCCGAAAATTGGGATTATACCCTTACAGGGCTATCCCGTATCAATCGTGAAAGCGTTGACGCTATCAGAACCGCAGTACAGGAATTAGAACGTGCCGGGTATGTTACCCGTTCAAGGGAGCGGAAAGAAAACGGGCATTATGGCGGCATGGAATATGTCATACGGGAACTACCGCAAGAGCCGGACAGCTTCACCCCGGACAACGACCCAACCTCGCCTATATCTAACCCGCCTACGTTGAATAAACCTACATTGCAAAATCCAACACAGGCTAATTCTACATTGGGGAACACAACGCAATTAGATAAAGAGAAAGCAATTACAGAAAAATCAATTAACGATTTATCAAATAGATGTTGTCAAGTGTTTTTGTCCAAAAAAAACAAAAGCCGCCCACTGAACGAGCAGTAATAGCGGCAAGTGTAGTATCTCATTAGCTTTAGATGATGATTCATCAATACATATCAAAATGAAATCTAAAAGGTTTTGAGAATGGCAACCCAACTACCGCTTCGCCAACTTTCAAACTAATCATTTCCCAATCTTCAACGGTTTGACCATTTCGCTTTTCCTCAACCATCTGATTATCTAACCGTTGGTATTTTTCCAACACTATATTTTTCCCGAACAAGCCTGTAACATAATCTCGTGTGGCAACATCGTTTGCCCGGAAGGCATAAACAGAGGAAAATCCCGCTGCTATGTTCCTGCCACGGCTTTGTCCGTAAATTTCATACAGTTGCTCTATGCTTTGCACCCCAGCGAATACTTTGACACCCAAGCTACGCCCGAAATTCACACCATCATCAATATGTTTCAAGTGAGGTAGTAGCTTAAACTCATCACATACCAAGTAGACATTGCCCTGTGCTTTATTTCTTCCGAGAGCCTCTTTCAAGGCAAGGTCAAACATCAAGCGATATACAGGGGTCAGCATACTACCGATTGAAATGTCATATTCGATAAAAAGTGTTCTGTTACCTTTATTACGGACAAATTCCCGCATAGAGAAAACGCCTCGCTCGGCAAATACTCCAATAAAAACCTCTCTAACGATTGAATACATCTCAGACAGAACGCCTTGTGCTTGGGCATTATCTCCGCTGATATACGACAATATGGCGTTGACATCTGGACTTTCAGCAAGCAAATCAACAATCATTTGAGCGTTTGATACATCTAAAAACTCTTTTAGCTTGAAGTTGTAAAAGAACTCTTTTTTATTTCGGAGTCTTTAATTCCTTCACGAATAAACGCAACGATTATGGTGGCGTGTGAATCTCTTGCGGCGTTAGGGAAAAATGCGTTTGTTGTATTTTTTGTACGTTCTTCAAAAAATGACTTGCAAATTTCCCGTGTGTTGATTATATAATCTCGCTCCTCCCAACCATCAGCAAGAATCTCTTTGTAGGCGTTCCAATGCTGGGAGATGCTAGAATTGCCCCCTTTCCCCATTTGCAAGACAAATTTCATCTGTTATAATAAAGTGGAAAAGGAGAATCAAACCATGGAGAAGAAAAAAGCACCTCCCCGTTATGATGCAGTCTTCAAAGAAGGTACTGTTAAACTTGTGACTGTTGCTGGCCGCCAGCCCAAAGAAGTAGCTGATGAACTTGGCATTAGTGTTACATCCTTGCGTG
>Ga0123352_10002144_pt1 | contig 27253 bp, 20 predicted proteins | sample TergutLab28metaG_FD_89700 | JGI IMG/M metagenome (GOLD analysis project Ga0123352, IMG submission 89700) | Labiotermes labralis P1 segment gut microbial communities from Petit-Saut dam, French Guiana - Lab288 P1 | ecosystem: Host-associated > Arthropoda: Insects > Digestive system > Gut ... | reverse complement strand
TTGTTGGTTTTTTTTTTTTTTTTTTTTTTTTTTTTTCTCTTTTTGGTTTTGCAGGTTTTGGAAAAACAAGGAGTCGGGGGTTGGGGGGGGGGGGTCATATGCTGAACGTGGTCCAGTGTTTTGAGAAATACAGGATACGAAGAAGGAAGTTGCTGGAAGGATGTATTGTGATATTTAACCCTTTACAAGCTCTGTCAGAGTATTGCCATGAAGGAATTCCTTGATATAAAAAATACACTTTCATTTCAATTAACTTTTTTGGCCAGTTTGCTCATTGTTTACCAGATGTCACTGGCCTACCATTTACTGCGTACAGTTCAATTTCAGTATGCTACATGGCAGGTTATCAAGGTCTTAAGACAGGTGGCTCAAACATGCAGCCCAAAGACTTGTCGTATTTAGATACAGAATGCCACCCACTACACAACTTAATAATTTATTTGGTTGCCTATTTATTTTCGTATACTTTTATTTTAGTGTTAGGTTAGGTGCTTTAAATTATCACTTTTTGACTGCTGTAGAGGGTATTGTCGAGAGTTGTGTGTCCAGGTGAGGCATTAAAATGAATTGTCATCAGGTCCTAAAATACCTACCTGATGCTCCTGCATTCAGTTGTTCCATGTGCAGGGAAAGTTTCCTCCTGTTCTGTGACTTTGATGTGGCTTCTTACTGTGGTTGAGGGAGTGGTCATAATATTCTGGACTCCTGTAAGTTATGGCACTCTTTGAGGTTACAGGGGTGTCTAGTACCCCTAATGACAGAATGACGGAAGCCAAAGTTATTGACATCTGGCTTTTTCAATGTAACGGAATTTCATTCTCACAGTGACCATGCAAGCAGGTGTGTTGGAGTGGAATATTTTCTCTCTTTGTACATTTGTGGACCTTGCAGTAGCTTAGCTGTTGTACAGTATATAGTGTATGTTTCATTTTTATAATTTCTGTGTCTAAAGTGAAGAAAAGAAAACAGAAAGACAAGGGACATGTATTTAAAGAAAAATGGGAAGATGTTTTGTTTTAGTATAGTGCGGCAGATAATACTGTTTCCCAATGTGCTGTAACATGTTGAGAGCTTCAACAGAACAGTTTGTGCAGCAGTTACAGAAATTTATATACACATAAATTTGGTGTTCTTGAGATGAAGCTAAGAGATGATAAATTAAAGAAAGTGAAATGTGATTTGCAGCAGTGGCAGAATATGTTTGCTGTTATGACAGAGACAAATGAAGTAGCAGTTGAACAAGTTTTACTGTATAACAGTCACTACAAAATAAAGCCATTTATGGGTGGTGAGTGTGTGAAGGCAGTGCATGTCCTCTGTTCCAAGAAACAGTAGCTGTTTAAAAACATCAGTCCTTCTACAAATAAGATGGTTGCAGATGTGAATGGCTTGACAGGAGATTTTACAGCATCAACATAAAAGTGTAATAATTTTGTGATACATTCAGTTGCAATTGATGAGAGCACTGAAATTGCATGGCTTGCTTTTTGTATTCAAAATGTTAGTGAGGACTTCCAGTCCATGGAGGAGATTTTAGAACTGGTCCTGATGAAAGGAGATACCAGTACTTATGAAATTTGTTTCTCAAATAGTAAATGTTTTAAATGAGTTTGAACTGCAGTAAAATAAACCAACAAAGCTCACTGTATTACTTTTTTATTATTTTGCATTTGACATGTTTCATTTCATTCAGCTATCATTAGGGGTTACTCAGTATGTCACAAAGATTACAAGACCATTACTTGCTCATTGTTAAAATTGAAATATAAAATAGCAATGGTATATCAAATACTAAACACATATCATGACTGTAATGTTAGCCACTTACTGATAGAATTCACTAATGATGCAGTGGATTGTGTCTTCTAAATCAAAGCAGTGTGTACATGTGGAGAATAGGTACAGTCCAACAACATCTTGGAAAAGTGTGATAAGATGGGTACAACTCATTGTGATAGAGTGGAATTCAAACTTAGCCTGTTGTCAGTTAATAGCCATTATGTTTCCTATGTAGTGTAAAGACTGTCTCTGTATCTCACTGTATGGAATTTTACTGCAATTGTATATTGTTTAGGGATATTCACAAAATTGTGCAATGTGACTATTAGTGTTGTCATGTCTGTCTGTCTGTCTGTCCACACAGAACAACTCAGCTCCCACTGGACAGATTTTAATGAAATTTGATATTTGAGTATTTTTCACAATGTCTGTTGAGAATTCACGTTTCGTTAGAATCTGACAAAAATGACGGGCAGTTTATATGAAGACTGAAGTACATATAATATCTTGCTGAATTCTTCTTAGAATGAGAAGTGTTGCAGACAGAAGTTATAGAGGAAGTTACAATGCACGTTATGTTCAGTAACTTTCTTTTCTGAAAATCGTTTCATTTATAAGACACTGTGATAAAATGCTGTAGAGCTGGAGAGTCCACGGTCAACAGTATGACACAGTGCACATGGTTTCCATGCTCTGTAACTAAGGCTACAAACTCACATTCAGAATATGTAATGCTTATTGCTTTTCCACAGTAACAGTGGTTATACAAACACACCTCAGCATTACGTTGTATGTAAATTGCCTGTCTTATAATCTTGTAATATTGCATGTACCACTGTAATTGTATATTCAGACTTTTAACACTGAGCATGTAATGATCTTCATGATGAATTGATCCCTGATGGTGGTTGAATGAACCATAACGTGTCAAATTGAATATAAAAAATGAATTAATAAAGTGTGTATTGTTAGTTTATTTTCCTGTTGTACTGATGTACATGGTAGATATTTATTAAAGAATTGGGTGTGTTAGTAATGGGGCTTCGTCTGTGGTTGATGAAAATATTGGCCATGTAGGACAATTAAATAACAGGATGGAAGAATTGAAGGGAATGACTGCTTCCTGTAGTTTCCACTGTATTCTTCATCAAGAAGCATTGTGCGCAAAGAGTTTGAATCATGTAATGGGCAGTTGTAAAAACTGTGATTTGCTTTGTGCAGGTGCCTTTAACCATCATGAATCTGTAGTAGTGCTGGAAGAAAAGAGAGTGATTAGGGTGAAATAAGGTATCACGCTGATTTACAGTGGTTAAGTCAGGAGTCTGTTTTTAAGCTCATATTTATTTAATTATTTATTTATTGCATGAGAGCACATTACACATGGAAAAGAAAGGCAGAAATAATTGAGGAAATTAATGAAGAAGGATGAATAAATTATTGAGCTATGCTTTTGGTTATGACTGTTCATTTATATAATCTTATCACAGAGCTTCAAGATAAAGGTAAGCTTATTTCTCAGATGTGTGACAGTATGAAGGCTTTCAACTACAAGTTTTGTCAGTAGTAAGACCAAAACTGCATAATGCTGTTTACTGTCCATACCTGACATATCTCAAACTATTTATCTTGAGTGTAATCAAGCATATTCTCAGTCCATTCTTTTGCTTTGGAAGAATTTGACAAATTATCGCAGGACTTCAGAATTATGGATGCAGAATCGTCGTCGTTTGCTTTAGCTTTAAAGGCAAACACTGAGAAGGCTTAAAAAAATTACAAAAGGGCATAATTAATTAGCAGTGTGATAACTAATTTTAGCTAGAAGTGTTCTGAAACAAAATTGCAAGTCTTTTATTTCTACTTGCCAAAAGAAAATTTTCCTTTCCTGAGATCCTTTGGGTCAAGAATGATGGTGATGTTTGGCAGTACTTACACATTTGAACAATTTTTTTCTCATGTGTACAATAATAAGACGAAAAAGCAAGCTCGTTTGACAGATGAACGCTTGAAATCTATCATGACTGTGGTTTCCAATTATATCTCACTGAGGATAGAAATCCTTTCCTGGTCCAAATGATGCTAAGTCTCCAGTCAGGCTATGCAGAAGCCGAGGTAAGAATTGCCCATTTGGTATTCTGGTACTTTTGTAGCAGAAAATCCAAAAGATTTTCCCTAATAATATGTTGAGGCATGTGGTACTGAGTGAGTGTAAAGGGACAGGTAGTGTAACAACATGCATTGGTGAAGAGATAGCTGCACATTATCATTTGAATGAAATAAAATGAAATGAAATGTTGAATAGTGATGATGATGAGTGTTATTGATACAGTGTTCATTTAAACAAGACTGTTAACATTCTGCTGTTGAAAATGGTGTGCAGCCTGTCACAGTTTTATAGTGCTTGAACTTACTTGCATTTGATTTGAGTTTGAGACCCCTGTTTTAAGCAATTAGGATCTGTGGCTGTTATGAATAATTTCTCCTGACAAAGGGCTGCAGGAGGGAACTGTTCATATTTATGCATGATGGGTGGGATGTTTACTGCATGGCAAATTCTGACAGCTCTGTAAGGACTGGCTAAAACACAGTAAATATGACCAACTGGGAAAGGATTAAAATAAAGATTTGTTGTAGGAGAAAACATTTTAAGCAGGAAACTCTAAGGCAGTTGTGACATTACAATTTTGTACAGGAGTATGCATGGTAACCATGCCATTTTTAAAATGTTTTTTGCATATGATAAGAGAAGCATTCTGTCTTATTTAAGGTGGCTGACCGAGATATTATTCGTACACCTCAAGAGGCAGAGAGAAATGCTGCAATAAAGAATGCTATGAGAGGAACCTGTGTAGAAAAATTAGTAGAATCATGGTACCATATTCTTGTGAGTATTTTAGTGTACTATTATCTTCCAAAGGTGAAGGTATGCCTGGGCATGTCATCAAGGCATGTGGGAGGAGAGAAGGTTTAACTCCACTCATTCTTAAATTGGGTACTAGATGTCAATGACTAGTCAGTGTCATGCCCCATCTGCTTTCTGCACCCCTGTTACTCATCAGATATGAGGCTGGCTGGTCCCCAGAACCAGTCTGGATGCTTGGAGAAGCAAAATATGTCTTGCCTATATCAGGAAGTGCCCACAATTCCGTGGACTTTCAGGCCATAGCACAGTCATTGTACTTACAGTGCTGTTCCTGCTCTTACCTGTTGAGATAGTGTCATCTTGTAACGGGAATAATTTTGGTAATGTCTGCAGCATGTATTGAGATATCAGTCATAACATCAACTCCAAAGTTTGAAGTAAAGCACTGTATTATGAAGGTTACTGTCTCCTGGGATATGATGCCGTGTAGTGTGGTAGGTAGGTACCAGTGTTTTAGAGCTACCACTACCTGTGTACCAGTGTTGTAGAGCTACCCACTACCTGTGTACCAGACCACGTGACATCACATATCACAACGCAGTAATTTTCATGATTGTCAACAGAGATTCTTAAATATTGAGTCCAATTATCATGACTTTCCTTTTCCCAGGTGTGTACAGTAAAACCCTGATATTACATTTTTGTGGGGCCCACCTAAGAGTGGCTTGAAATTCATGCAATGAGAATTATGCACTCCAAAAAATGTGGGTTGCTGTGTAACAAAATACTTTGCCCAACCACTTAAAATATGGACTTCTGAAAATTGTACGGTATGAGTACAGCACGGTAACATGTATGTGAATTGGAAACAGTTTGCAATATAATTACAGTGTCCTTGTTTTGTAAAAATGAGCTAGCTGCCACTTTGACCTACATTGATTCATGTGTAGCAAGTTACTGAACTGTTGATGCTCTGTGGTATGTAAATAGGTGACAAATGCATTTTCAAGAATAGCCAAGAGAGGTGGGGGATATCCTGTCCCTCAGAGCATTCGCCTGTAAAATTGATGTTTTGTTGGTGATCCCCTCTTTACAAAATAGGGATGACAGTGTGATCTTACACGCAACACCGTGATGATAGCTGGATACCCACATCAGGCATCCTTATACTTACACATGTTAAAATGAAAGCAGAAAAAGTTGGTTTGGGGTGGGGGGTGGGGGGAGGTTGCTATTAAGAAGTAAAAGTAATAACCTAGTGATATATTTTGATATATCATGCAGCAAGAGCAGGTTCCAGTTCCTTCAGAGGTGAGTATGTGAGTGATTTAGGCTGCTCAGAGAAAGTCCCACACTGGATGCTACTCTTGCCACATCACTTCAAGATTTTTACAAATGTGTTAATGTAGACACTGAAAATCCCACCCCTGTTGCCAGGTCAACATGTGTTCTAGTATGTGCATAAGCTTCCACTCAAAGGTCCATTTTGTTGCTTACTGTAAATTTCTACTTTATTTTGTCTTTGTTTCACCATTTCCTATGAAATGCTTAGTCCGCAATATAACTTGGTGTACAGAACTCATATACAATTCAAGACTAAAGGTGCACAGTGGCACTTCCTCATACAATTGATTGCTATTAACTGCAGTTGATGAATTAAAATTTGACATCAGTTTCCATCAAACCTACTTTATTGTATTCAAGAACTGCGTTAAATACTTCATCAGTTAGTTCAGGAAAATTTCACTGAGATGTCACTGCTCCTTGCCACTGCCAATACACATTATGAGAGGAAAACTATGAAACATAAAACTAGGGAATTTCTATAGTCAGGACAAGGAAACTGGAGGGTAACTTTTGGCGAAACAAAAGTTGGCAGTGTACAGTCCGGAAAAATATAACATTTTTTATATGGGCATTTGGCAGGGACCATACAAAAAGTGCGTAAAATCCATGAAAATGTGAATGGCAGAAACATAATATCAGGGGTTTACTGTATAGGCCTAATGCTAATAAGTGACTGTCACTGGCAGGATGTCAAGTGCTGGAAGGTGCAGCAGTGTGGGAGAAATAAATAAATGAACACGAGGTTCTATTTTTAAGACACTGAGCCTTATGTACATTTCTACACAGCATAGTTTATACTTAAGTAAATGTGTATAGCTTTATTGAATTTGTGTTTTTAACATTGTGGAGTATTTGAGAAACCACAATAGTATTTGGTGTACTTGGCTGGTTCCAGACCTTGCTTTAAGCATATGTTTTGCCAAATGACACCTAGAGTCAGTGTGTAAGCTTATCAGCTCAAGTTCATACCACATTCCTCTGTCCTACTAATTGTGCTTGTTGGCATTTTTAAAACGTAGTGAGCTTATTAATATTAAAGCGATTTATTTGTATTTTCAGAAAACTTATGAAACAAGCAACCCAGAACTAGTAAATCAATGTTTAGAAGTTATTGGAGCATATGTAGCATGGATTGATATAGCTCTGGTGGCCAATGACCGTTTCATCGAGTTATTGCTGTCCTTACTACATAGGATTGAGTCACGGGAGGCTGCTACTGATTGCTTGCATGACATCATCAGCAAGGGGATGGAGCCACTGGACAAGCTACAACTTATTGAAACATTGGTTCCCGTCCTGCAGAGTTCTGGCATACTGAAACCTCTTGAGGTGAAAATTTATGTGATTAGTTTGTTTTTGTATGTGCTGTTGACTGTGCATCTCGATTCATCTGTGTAATAAAAACCAACTTGATGCACTATTTATCCTCAGTTTATTTTGTCAATCAACCTCTACATGTTGTGGGCATATTTGTAGCCCATCATCAGGAGGTATAGTGTATATATACAACAATTGGTACATGTTGTGCTGAAAAGAGGGATGTTTAAAATTACGTGAGTGTATCTACATATCATTATAATGTGTAAAATATATATTGTTGTTATTTACATTTGTTAAAAGCTTATTTGTATGAGCTCATTAAGTTCGTACGTAAATAGTAGCTGGCCACCGGACAGTCAACTGGGAAGTTACGCCTACCAAATAATTTACACACGAACCTATTGCATTTTCTGAAATATTTGTACTTAACCAATAACTTTAATTTATTTACAACAGTGTTTTACGCTTTTAACTTAAATGGTACATTTAGCAAACTATTTATTTAAGAACATATTGAGCTTATACAAATAAGCTTTTCACAAACGTAAATAACAACAATATATATTTTACACATTATAGTGATATGCAGATATGCTCAAGTAATTTTATAAACATCCCTCTTTTAAGCACAACACGTACCAATTGTTGTATATACACACTATACCTCCTGATGATGGGCTACAAATATGCCCACAACATGTAGAGGTTGATTGACAAAATAAACTGAGGATAAATAGTGCATCAAGTTGGTTTTTATTACACAGAGTTATGTGATTAGATGCCTGAGGGCAGTGGAACTCTGATATAGGGTTTACACTATTTTGGGTTTGTCTGTACAGTTTCTCATGGGAATACCTTCCTTGTACAGTGTTGGTGTTCTGAAGTCAGAATATGTTTTATATTTATGCATTTTTGTAATGACTTAAGTTGTTCACATTTAAACTTAGAACCTCTTGTGCAGTTGTGCAACCTATGTACCACCAATTTGATGGTGTGTTGGGTTTACTAGTGAAATTTATCAGTATCAACAGTCCACCATCTCTTTTTTGTGAAATATGTTGAAGAAACTAGCAACATGTCCTTAAAATATGTTGATACATGCAACAAAATTTGGTCAACATGGGGCAGTGTGTGATGATTGTATTGCTGTATGTTGCCATCAGTGTTGATGGTAATCCATTGCCATGGTAGTTCCTGCAGACATCATGGAGCAGCTTGTACATATATTGACACAGTTAACTGCATGGATTTTTAGGTTTCAGGTCCTGCTTGTGTAATTGTGAACTTAGTTACAACAGGAGTTACAGGAGGAGAATGAATCTGTGTTTTTATTTAATATTGATATCCGGAGCAGACACCGACACCTGAAGGAAAGGGTTATTTTGTTGTGTGTCATAATTAGCTTAGACACTTTCATTATATTGCCTTTCCATGCACCTAATGGTATAGGACACATTGTTTTATTTTAGCTTGGTATATTTTATTTTCTTTTTACTTTTTTGTATTTGGTGACTGGGGAATATAAATATGAACTTCCTGGATTCTCTGTGGTTAGCAGACTCAAAATATGCCAGATTTTGGGAATGAATATTTAAGAATGTGTGTAATTGCAGTGATTTTTTCATCGAGGTGCAGGATTCCATGCATGGCCTGGGCCCAAAATGTTTGTGAAATTTGTCTTCAGACTGGTTTGATGTGTTTTATTTCCTTTATTTCCCTCAACTTATGTCTTATATTGCCTTCTTTCCTTCTTTGTACTTTTTTAATTTTTTAATTATAGCTTAATTATTTATAACAAGAAGGTGCCTTCCTCACTGGGCAAATGTGAAAAGAGAACTAATAAATAACTTCTGTTTTCAAACGCTGTTGAACCAACTCATGCTTCTGCTTTGTATCTTAGTGTTATTGCTGACTACCCTTCACTGCTAAACACTGTAATATGTTTCTTAATTTTCCTCTCTTTCCCATGATGTAATAATATGCTGAATTTTTTTATTTTCCATCATCTCTTTCATAGAGAATTGTCATTCCTGAAGGTGTGGTTGAGAGAGTTGTGCAATTGGGGTTTGTGTTTCTGTTCATAATTTCAGAATGATGAGACTGATTTTTCATGCAAGCTGTCACGGTTAGTGAATGGAATAGGACTCAATCTGATTGATGCACATAACAAGTAAGTGTTCTCAATGGTTATAGGTGTAAATAAATACAGAACTATATATATATATATATATATAAATAAAACTTTTTCTTTTCCTGAAGAATGGCCTGTTGTCTGAAGTGTGTGACTGTATCAACAGAATAAAAAATGTTTGGTTTGAGTGAAAGAATCATTCCACTGTCAAGTTAAGCAAACAAGTAGGATCTGAAATTGTCCCTTTGTGACATGCCATAGATCTTTACAACTGGACTCCAGGATTGTTGCAGCACTGTACAATGTACACCCATGCCTGTTCTTTTATTTCCTGAACAATTTGTCCAAAACCCTTCATTTCAGACACTTAATATTGCTGGTAGTGTTCCATATAACCGTACCACTAGTTTTGTTTCATGTGACTACCGAAACACATAAAAGCTACTTGAAAGGATAGGTGAAAGTAACAAAATTCAGGAATTTAATGCAAAATATACAAATGTTATCGTATTGGGGTGCTTGCTTTACTAAAGAATTACCAGAGCATTGCTCAGCTTGGTGCAAGAGCCAGGAAGGAGAGGGCCTATCATGAGGGCAAAGTTGTCATTTAAATGTGATTGGTACCAATGTGCAAAGTATGCATATTTTGTGAACTACTGCAGTACATTTTGTTTAAAGTAGGTGGATAAATGCCTATGATAAGACAGTTGTAGTAGAAGGCATTTTCTAATACAATAGTCTGTGATGAAAAAGCACAACAAATTTAGTAGATACATTTTAATATTGGTGCAAAACACTGAAAAGTCCTTTTAAGTACAGAACATATCTAAGAAATAATATACAATTTAAAAGTCCCCCCCCCACCCTTTTTTTTTTGCCAGTAACAAAGTAAGGAATGTGAGAGACTAAACAAATTGGAAGTTTCTGTTATTTATGTGCACAGCTGTACAGCTGTAAAGATTTCTAACTGGCAGTGGCAGTGCAGCAGTGCCTCACAGTGGAGTCTCAGTGATGTGTGTTTCGAACAACAGACTGTGAAAGAATTCCTTGTTGCTGGGAAAGAATTAGTGAGAAGGATTGATGTACGTCAACAGCAGCAGCATTGGTTGCTGGGCGAAGAGAGTGACGGCTTCCAGAACCAAAGCAGAGCAGCCTGATTTCCCTCACTCGGGCCTTTCTGTCACACCTGTTAATCCTAATCTGCTGTGACATGCTGATGCCATCATTCACAAGGATCAGTACTTCACAAACCAACAACTGGTGCCCAGTCTTTTAATTGGCAAAGGATGTGTTATGTCATTGAGATCTTGCATATTTCAATGTGTGCACAAGATGTGTTCCTCAGAGCCTCATAGTTGAACACAAAACTGATAGAAAAGCCATTTCTTCCTAATTGTTAGCACATGAAGCTGAGGGAGAGACATTATTGCAGATGGTTACATAAGATGAAACCTAGGTCTGTCATGTTGAAACATAGACAAAAAAAGCAATCTGTGGAATGCTATCATCCTCAATTTCTGAGGAAGAAGAGTCTAATCAGGGGGGAAGATCATGATCACAATATTCTGGTACTGTGAAGGAGCGATTTTTGTGGACGTGATACCAAGAGGGAGGGACAGTCAACTGAAGCAGCAGGGTGCTGACAGATCTAGGAAGAGTTTCCAATGAGTTCAGCCACACAAGAATCCAGTCTTATTCCAGCATGGCATTACAAGGCTGCAGAGAAGTTTGAGGACTCAGGAATCCATCATGAAATTTGGACCCATCCACCCTGTAGCCTCAATATGTCACCCTCAGAGATGCAGCTATTTGGAGCCCTGAAGGATGCAGTCCGCAGTATTAAGTTTGGTACTGATGTCAATGTGATTTGTGCATTGAGAACTGGGCTACATGAGCAGGACAAGGCATGGTACTGGCTAGGCATACCCATGTTCCTTGTTGGCATGAGGCCCTAGAAGTGGACAGGGTCTTTGTGGAAAAACAGGGAGTGGAGTCAAAACTTCACTCCATTGTTCATACTGTGCAGTATTCATAATTTAGGGATAAATATTTACTAAGGAATAATAAGGGACATTTCTTTCTGGGCACCCCTTGTCTTTCCCCCCCCTGCAGCTTGATAGTTTCAGTTTTAAAATGGGTGTCTGACTTTGTTTTAATGTATATAAAATAAACAATCAGAGATAGTCAGCAAGGATTGGGTGGTGGGGGATAATAATTCCTCACTAAAAAAACTAATGTGTTGCAGGATATTATACAGGATCTCAGGCTGGCTTTTGTGAACATGGTAATGAACCTTCTGATTCCATGGAAACCAGCTGAGTGAGTTGCCATAAAGCATTCTTTGTGTTAGGAGGCAGACCCCAGGGTTTATTCTTAAGGATTGGAACTCACTTGCTTCACAGTGTCAGTTACTATATTAGCCCAAATAAAAGACAAATTTCTTTGTTCTTAATTCTCAGGAGAGTGGGGTTACCTTGTAATCTTGCCCAAACCTAAACGTGTTTTGTAAAAGTATGTTCCTGAAGATCAAAGATTGTGAAGGAGTAATCTCATACATTCCAGTACATACAGTGTTTAGACTGTGATTGCAGTTATCTGTTACGTTTGCAGACTATCAAAATCGGGGTCTACAGAGCAGGTAGCGCTACTGCAGAATGCTGTCGAACGAAAAGTTCCAGTTATGATTGAGTTTCTCAATAATGATTATGATGATGTATCCGCAGCAGTTCTGGAGTTTGCCAAAGAGTATATCCATGTGAGTACTGATTGAAGTTTTCAGTGTTTTTGCTATGAAGGTATTCTGAATTTTTGGTTTCCTGTTTGATAGGATTGCCACCTAGAACACCTGCAGCAGGTGCCACAGATTGATATTTTACCCCCTCTGTCTGTCTGTGGCATCAGAATGCATGTATTTAATGATATGATTCTGACTAAATGCTTCATTTTTCTACATTTTCTTTTCATTTCAAATGTGCAGTTGGTGGGATGATACTTAGCCATATCAGTTGCAGTTTACAAGGTACAGTTTCTGCATTCTCATATTATTCACCTTCATGAAGTGTAATTTTAATTTTTGGAGATAGTCTTTATCACTATCAGCCTTGAAACAATTTGGTGTCATTTTAATATTTTCTTGGGAAACTAATTTTATTCATAACTAATTAGTAACTGAGCAGTGTAATTAAGCAGTATGTAGGAGTTGGCGTTTTCTGAATGGACTTGCACTGAATGTTGCCATTGAGCAGATTAAAATTTCTGTAATATGGGACACTTAAAATGGACAAACTGCTGATGATAGACTGCAACAGTGTACAGTATATTAAGATACCGACAGCAAACCTGTAGCATTCTGCATTATGTGAGACTAGAACTGTGATGGATTTGTCATCTGGTGGAAATGGACTGCTCTATTGAAATTAATTTGACATTTTTGGGAATGGGGTATATATATTGTTGGGGTTTGGTTTGGTGAGAGAGTACTGGGAGAGTACATTGAGAGAGGTGAGAATAATAAATTTAGAGAGTACACATCAAAACTTCCTTTATGGAACTTGTAACTTAACTACAGTGTAACTTCTTTTTTAAATTGCATGTTATTTTTTATGGTATTTATTCCATGCACTGATAATGATAAATCTGTAATATTTACACAACAAATGCACATTCTTTGTATGTACACAGTTACATTACATTAAGACAATTAAGACTTTTATATGTGCTGATTGTCAGGGAGTATCTAGCTAAATCAAATGAACTTGCGGAAAAAAAGTTGTTAATTCCTGATGTCTTATACAGCATGTAAAAGCATTGAGCAGCAAGATGTAGGTTGCTACATGTAGAACAGCGGTATGTAAGAGCATACAGATCAATGATACACAGTGTTTCAGGGCAGCTTGCATGTACGATGAAAGCTGGCATGGTATATCAGCCTAACAGTGAATTGGAATTGTCATCAGATGGGAAAAAAAATTGCTGTGATGATTATTATTCTGAATTGCAGTGAATTGTATTGAATGGTAGAAAATATGAATTATGGTGTGACACTGTTCGGAATGGGTTATGACAATTAGTGTGTAGGAGGTTGGCAGAAATGAAAAATATTTTTGTGTGAGTGAGTAGAACATTGTCACATATAGTTGTGTACCAAGGGTTAGGTTAGGTTTGGTGTGTTGAGTGTTACGCGCTGTGTACTTTGGTTGATGAATTGAATCGGGGCTATTAAAACAAAGTTGGAATGTTGTTGGCAGATGCTGAAGGGGAAGGTGATGCAGACAGAGGAACAGCTGGGGTATGCACACTCTCTCCTGCTTACAGTTGTGCACAAAATGAAATATGATGAATCATATCGCTTTGAGCAGGAGGGTGAAGATGAGGCTACATTCCAAGAGTTCAGGTGAAAATGTCAATCATATCATTTTTAAGTTTATTTTTGACTTGCAATTGGAAGAGTGGAGTAGAATTATGGTTGCCAATATTTGAGAGAAATTAGTTTCTTGCATGGGGCAAGTTAATTTTGATGGTTGGGGTTGTACATTTCCTGTATAAAAGCTGCCTTTATTCAGTTCCTTCTGAACACACACTCCTCCAGTGCTGCAGTTTCATTTTTAGCACAATAATTTTTGCATGAACTTCCAAGGAAGTGTTCTCCTGTTCTGAATAAATTCACAGTTTGAAATTATTGCTTATCAACATTTGTTTGTGTTAAAACAGAAAATTTGAGTACAGGGCTGGCACCTTTTCTGTGACAAGAACACTGATCCTGCCCCTGAAACTGTGTGTTACAATTTTTGTTTTAAATTTGGTAGAATGATGGTCAGAGTGTAAATAGCGAATGGTTACAAATCAGACAGACAGCTGTTAGTTGAGTTAAATAATATAGAAGATTGTGTCTGCTAATGCCATGTTTTTTGCATTATATAACCTTTCTGTCTGATCTTGCAAACAGTATTTAGTAACTGATATCTCAATTTGCCACCATATTTACCAACATCATAACATCTGTCCAAGTCCTTTGGGGCAGATGTGTTTACCTTTATCATCACATTTTATGAGCGTGTACTCCTTAATATCTGTGTGACACTTTGTAAACTCTGATGTATTCCATATGTGTATGTGTATACCATCCTTCTGATCTTATAGAAATTAAGCATTTTTTGTCACATGTGTGGTGTTAAATTGTCCCTCATGTAATTTACATGAGACACCATTAATATAGAGCATCATGAATACTAGTAAAAGTAAACAGTAAAGTTCACTCTATAACCTGCCATTCTTTAACCTTGGCATGAAGTGGGGGGTGGGTGGTTAACATCACTACCTGACTGCTTTACCGCTGGGAATGAACCGGTACCCATTGTGTAGGATGTTGGTTGGGCTTCTGGGCTGGTCTCGAGTGTGGAAAATCACGTCCTCACTGGGATGCAATCCCCTGAGCATCAAGCTGTTAGCAAGTTGAATGTTACAAAGTTATGTTTGCACATGTTATCAGTTTTGATGGTGTAATCTAATGAACATGTATGGACTTACATATGCAGTGATTTTTATAACAGGTACATTTTTGTTCATTTGTGTATTCATTATTTTGTTTTATGTTAAAGTGAGCATTCATTTCAATGCTTTCCAGTTCTTTCTGAGTAATATGTGTGCTAAGCAAGGAATCTTACATTTCCCCGTTTTGTGGTATGCAGTTCCTTCTAATGCATTTATAAATTTGTAAGCTGTGTATCTTTTCCTTGCTATATTATCAATAATGCTAGTGCTGTATATTGCAGAGAACAGTAGTTCTGTTTTCTCACTCTCAGAGTTGTGTCTGATGGCATAATGTCCTTTCAGTTTTGAATGTGACATTTGCATGTTAACTTGTGTTTTATGGTGATATAATTAAGACCTATGCTGTCTGTAGCATAGTCACTGCTGTATTCTTAGTTACTTTATAGATATCTTAAAAATATTTGGAAATGTGTGGCATGTTTGGGAAGTGATAGGTGATGCTAATGTCCAGTATTAGTTTAATTTTTGGTACTCATTAGGGATGTCTTGTAGGGCAGTTACATTTGAATTTTGTCCCTCCGTTCTCTGACATGTGCTCGCCATTCAATAAATGCTGACAGTAGCAGATAGCATATCCTTTACTGATGCCCCATGGAAATGTACAGATAGTTGCTTGTCTCTCTCCTTTGGCACTTCGGCCTGTATGTGGGTCATGGCTTCCCCAATTTTCTTCCTCCATTGCTGTCTGTTTTTTGCCGCCGACCTCCAGTTTCATGTGTGGAGCAGGGAGACTGCATCCTTCTGTACTCCATTACTTCCCACCTAATATGTGGTTTTCCTACTGGTTGCGGTAGTCTTCTGTACTTATTCTGTCATCAGCCTGCTTGAGTCTCTTTATCTGGACATATGTTGAAAGGTGTATGTTGTCATAACTCTCATATGACCGTTCATTGTATCTGATTGTCCACACTCCTTTTCAACAGGTAGGTCCAAATATCTTTTGAAGGATTTTCCATTCAAAGGAATAAATTTTGTAATAGTTGGATATGTCAACTCAAAAATTGCAGGTTTTCTCAGTTGCCATGAATTGTCACAGGGAAAGTAAAAACAAAATTGATCAGGCCTTTGGCTGGGACATTCCATGTGTAGCAGTTGCAGAATTTATTAGTGAGGTAGATATCTTTTTTTATATTGTATCTTTATTATAATTTTTTTTGTACTGTAATTATTGTACATAATTTATTTTTTACCCTAAACAGGGCTTAGGTCTTCACAGGTTATCTTTCTCACCACCTTTTTAACCCGTACGTGTAACTGTCTTGTTGATTTCCACTTGTCTTGTGGAGTTTTCAGTAGACAGGTGTTGCTTATCTGGTGAAGTTTAATATGTTAGACTACCCCCTTGACAGCCTTCAGTTTTCAGCAAATTGCCTGTACAGAACATTTAGATATGATAACAAATCCAACATGGTTTCATTACCATTTCTAATTAGCTCAGTGCAGTGTCGTAGATTATTTGAAATTGATTGTGGAATGTGTTAACATTTGTGATTATAAGGTCACCACCAGTTTTTCAGATGATGAATTACAAAAAAGAATTCTGATCTTATATTCGGGGGAAGTTTTGCATTTCAGTGCCACCAGCGAAGTGGGTGGTGGTAGTGCGAAATTGCTAATCATTGCTGTAAACTGTTGGTATATTTTTTCCTTATTGTATTTTTCAGAAAGCAGTTGAAGGTGTTGTTTGACAATTTGGCAGGAGTGAATAAAGATTTGGTGATTGAGTATGTAAGGAAGTTTACAACTAACACTCTGAGTGAATGGAGAACTGCCTCATTCCAAGATGTGGAGATCGCAATATATTTGCTATACCTGATGGGTGAAGCTATTCCAGCATCTGGTGGCAACCATTTCACTGGTGATGAGGTATTTGAAGTAAAGTGTCTTATTTTTAAGGAAAGACTTATGAAATGCCTGTGTCTGTAATATGAAGGGTTTTATAATCTTCAAACCACAGGGTTGGTGTTTAAATTTTAACACATAGTTCATGGAAAATGTATTATTTTTAACAGGGAAAGACAAAATTGTTAAGTTAATTTCATTTTGTGGAAAACAAAGTGGAGATTATGCAGCATGTTTTAAAAATGTAGTACATTTCCTTGTTGCCTCAGTATATAAAATGAATTTGTAGGAGTGTTTTTCTAACTTTAATTTGCATATGCAAAAGTAGATCATTTAAAGGATAATGCATTGACCCCTGGGCAGGGTGGTACATATAGAATAGAAGGCTGATGCATTGTGTCCACTAAGTGAAAAGCTGGATAATGTAATGCTGATGGCTGTATTCATGTCAGACTAGTTCACGTATGGTGCTCATATTATGTGACAGGTATAAAAAATTAAACTTATAACTCTCTTGCAATTTTGTTTATATAACTATGTTGCAGTTACAAGTCCTTTTGTGTATACATGAAACATTCAGTAACAATAACACCAGAAAATGTGATGTGTCATGCACATGTCCATCCACTGTGGCGAGTAGAGACTCTTCTGGGCATTGTAACAAACAGTCTTAAATGTTTTCCACAGACCTGTCACTTACCAGTGAGTGCTACTGATAATTAACTCTTTCTGATCCATAGAAAATTTTATGTACTGAAGTACTGTTGATTTATCAGCACATACGTATTAGAAATTTGTGAAAAGAGTCATTCTAGGCCATGTAAGAATGTGACAATGGGTAGTGTTTCACATTGACTATGCATTGTGTATATGACAGACATAGCCTTTTGCTTCAACCATCTACATTCAGTTGGTGCAAGCTGAGGATACTGAATATAGATTATTATCCACAACTAGTTGATTTGAATTCATATATTGACAAACTCATTGTCAAAAAGACATTTTTGTACTGTCTTTCCTTTACCCAATATTGCTAGGGTGATCATATGGAGGTGGAAGAGGTGGATGGCGGGAGATAAGAAATGCATGCAAATATTTGGTTGCACAATTGTCATGGAAGAAACTGCTGTACAGAGTGAGGTTCAAGTGGGAGGATAGCAAGGAGGTAGGTTGGGGGGTGATGGGTGGGGGAATGTGGAATGAGGTCTAGTGGTTGTCTTTTGTGAACATTGTAATCATTTCTTGGATTCCACGAAAGCCAGGAATGTCTTAGTCAACTGCTTGATTAATTGTTCAGATAAGATCTTACGCCATGGAGTTTCCTTCCCATCTGTGTGTGGTTGTTCCAAGTTGCTTTTATCCTGAAACTTTTCCAAATAATATTACATGTTTAACTTATTTTTTACCATTTATTCTACATTTAATAGCCATCTTACATTTCTTACTTTAATTGCCCAAACAATATTATTAGGAGATCAGATTTGTCATCCCCTCATTATATAATCTTACTGCATTTTGATGAATATGAGACTCCTAGGGAAAGAAATTATACAAATTGAATATCTTGTTCTCGTTTTGAAAATGTATCTGTGTTTGGATTATCCTCAGAAATGAGAACTGTAATGTTTCAGACTAAAGTGTCGGCCATGCAGGCAATGATGCGTGTGTTGGTTACCTGTGATGTGAGTCACCACCCACACCCAGCTGTCGCTCTGCAGTATGTGGAGACTGTTGTACGTTATGAGAAGTTCTTTACCACAGAACCAGAGCACATTCCTAGTGTTTTAACAGCCTTCCTTGATCAACGTGGCATGAGGAACAGTAGTCCACTTGTGCGTAGCCGCTGCGCTTATTTATTTTCACGTTTTGTCAAGTGCCTCAGGCAAGTATTGGAAATCAACTCCTGTAGCAGTTCATTTCTGTTAAATTAGGCTATAAATGATACTGTCAGTGAGTGTGAAGTGAAAGAGAATGTCAGTTGCTGGACATATAGCAGAGAATTATTGAGGGGGGAATTTGTTAAATAATAAATTCTTATTTCCAGATTTTTGTGCTGGTCCTTACTGGGGACAAATGTCTTTCTGTACCCACCCAACAAAATAGAGATGGTGGTGCTTTATTAGCTTTATTTCTTATTACAACAATTTTATTTCCTGTCAGAAGGGAAACAGTTCATGTAAGGCAAAGAATAGTATAGAGCTTGGAACATGGGCATATGGAAGGAGAGAAATTCTCAAAAGAAATATTATCTCTTTAATTCACAGTGCTATGACTCTGAAGTAATTTTCAATTATCCAGTTTTTATCATGGTTGTGTTGCTGATGCTGTAACGTCTTGAACATAGTACTGGCACTGCAGTGAACTGGAGAACATGATTTTCAGTGCAATCATTCCATTGTGCATAATTCAAAATTCCCCATGCACATGGAGTACAGTTGTCACTGTTTATCACTGGTACTTTAATGACATTGTGAAAGTACATGTAAATTGGTATTGTTTCAGGAAGTTCTTGTACATATTTGAAAGAAACTCTGAAAGGGTTGCCATAGCAGTTATAGTTCTCAGTTGTGCAATTTAGGCATTCAGAATGTGATTGAACTTAAGTATGTAACATTCTTACATGTTACAACTGAGACGGTGTCAGACCTTGGTGTTTGTCTTGCAAAGCCTGTAAGTTCATATCCTGTCTGGTTGAGGTAATTGCAGCAGTAACCCTGCTCACTACAGAAGGAACAACAGGTTTGAATATTTGTGTCGTGGATGTAGTCGGGGACCTAGTTTTGTGATGCTGTCGTCCATGATAACATACATGAATTTAGCATATAGCTTTAAGGTAAGGGGTGGTTCTTGTGATTTAATAAACAATTTGTGATTGATTGGCAATAGAGCACATTTGTGAAATTTGATACTTTTTTGATTGGTATGTGTAAACTAATTATACAATCCCGTATTGACATTGCCAGGACATGGTGATTGTAGCTACATCTGTAATCCCTCTCTATTTTATTTTGCATATTCTGTGAGCTCTCAGTGGCAGTAGCTGGCCCCATAGCTCATGCTGACTGGTTTGTTTGTATGTTTGTTTGTTCTTTTATTTGTTGCTTGTGAAATTGAAAGGGTGCGCCAGCTATTGAAAATAATGGAAACCACTTTTGGGCAATAATTTCAAATTACTTGTTTTGTTTCAAGGGGTTTAATTGTTACTATCGTTATTAAAGTATCAAAGTCACGTATTCTCTAACTCGCAGTGACTGAAATAGTACTTTTAGGTTATCAGATAAATTAATGAGATTTTACTCTTGTAGAATTTAAGATGTGACACCTTTTTTGGGTTCAAGAGGGAGGTTTGTGTGATTTTAAGAGGTCAGGTACTAAAATAGAAGCACAGTATATCCAATGAAGGCTAAAGTATTGGTGACTTACTGGTCCAGAACACAGTGAGACCTCTGTCCTACACTCACATGTATTGTTTTCACACCATTATCTTTCATTCCTTCTGATCCCAAACATTTCCTATTAAACAGCGTATAATTATATTGGATTCATTATTTTCTGCAGGGTTATTATACTGCATTGGTCATTCAGAATTGTTGGTCCTGGTCCGCAGTATTCCCAAAATGATTGTTTTCTGAGAAAAACAAAATAGTGAAAGTAATGTGATGATTTTGGAACACACTGTAGTGGTAGCCAAGCCTACTGGTAATTAACATTACAGATGTAACATGGAGTGGCAGGGGTGAGGAGAAGACACAGACAATTGTGTTGGCCGTGCTCATAAACGTAATTTCATTTATACGTATAAGAAAAGTGTAGTGTTCCCCATGCTGATTTTTATGACACTTGTGAATGCCCAACGGCATTATATTCATATCCCTTGCTCCAGATTTCGCCTAAAGCAGGTGATATGTAGAAAATATGGATGTAAATTCATTTACACCCCTTGGCTTTCACTGTGCCAGATTGCACATCAGTCACACCTGCTGACAACTTTTTATAAAGAACTCCTTTACCAAATTTCATCAAAGTCTGGCAGATCATTTAATCACTGTTAGTAGGTCACAGTTGGATGGATGTGGCTGCCACATGAAGTTTTTTTTTTTTTACTTCATAAAGAACACCTAAGAAGTTACTTGTACAGAGACACTGTCTGTTATTTTTACAGTCCTAAGTGGAGTGTATAATTTTCATTTTTTGTTTTCTCATGTTTCTGACATATTTAATGCATTCTTGCAACTGTTTTTCCCCCACACTTATTGCTCCTTTCCCATGGTTGTTTCAGAAATGGTGGATAGATATGTCACTATTTCTGCTGAGACCCTTGTTTCAGCCTGGAATGCAACATTAATGTTTCCCCTAATTTATAGTTGTTCTATAAGTAATAACACCTCTATGTAGTGTCAATTACGTTTTCCATTTGCGCTTTTCTTTAGACTAGTAAAAGTGACCCCACGTTGCATTGGCTGAATGGTTAAAAGCAAAATGTGACTCATATTACTAATTTAATGATCACTGTATGAAGTGCATTGGACTTGAAGCATTAATAATTATGTGCCATGCGGTTTACTGATTGTATAAAATTGTTTCCAGGACACTGATACAGCCATATATTAAGGAAGTTCTAGGTCCTCTGCAGTATCTACTGGTTCTGATTCCCCCAGAAAATGGCTCAAGTCTCATTAGTGAAGATGACCAGCTGTATTTGTATGAGGCTGCAGCAGTGATGATAGTGTCAGGGGCGTTTGGTGCTCAGGTACGTGATGCTTCTGTTTTAGCTCTTTAGCTCTGAATTATTGCAATTACGAAGTAGATAGCTGGAAGCTGCTACCATTGCCCCTGTCTGTTTAAAGCCTGTTTAATGTTTTGTTTTGATTACATGTGCCCTTAATACTCATGTTAACACTGTAGTGCGTTCTGCAGATTACCACTACCAAAATGTGGTACTTTTCCCAAAAGAAAGGTGAAGAAATATAAAATATGGCCTTGAAGTTCAGGGACCATTAAAGTCTTACACAGCACAATGAATTTTGTGTTTCTAGGGGGAATGGTGTTCTCTCTGTTGCTCACTATTAGCTGCATGTGTTTGTAAAGGGTGTTGCAGAGAGTCGAATAAAAACACACCAGTGATACAGCAAATGCTGAAAAGTTGCCTCCTCTCATAATGCACTTAGTATAACAGTGGGACTCATTTACTATTTGGTGTTTGTTGAAATCTCACAGCATGTACTTATCGCATACAAACACCAATTTTTTTGTCATTAAATATATCTTCTGCAGTTGTTTTCTTCATCATCTGGTGTAGCACTGGTGAGTTCTTATTAGACTTTCTGAAGGTTCTTATCACAGTGAATATTTTCTCGCAGCCTTTACCAACTGTTAAATCTCCCGAGACTGGGTGTGTGGCCAAATGATAGCGAGACATGGGATGGACAGTTTCTGTTCAAGCAAGGAAAAAACACCCTGTATGTTCTCATGTGTAGTCATGGACATCAACATTATATGTGTAAACTTTGTGCACCATTGTAGTCCATCATTTTGCACACTTTAGTGCAAGTTTACAGTTCGTGAACGAAGAATGTTTTCGGTGATTATAAAGAGGTTCAATCTGATTTGGTAAATGTGTGTGATCTGCTGGTGTGTTATAATTAGCATTTTGGGTTATTTTAAAATTGGGTTGTTTTCAAAGCAAATAAAAGGATGTTTGATGTTTTGTGTTTTCAGCAAAAGGGTATGCTTATGTCCAACTTGTTGATTCCTGTGATGGACAAGTTCAAGTCTGCGATGTCACAGTTGCTAGTGGAAGTGGATGAAAAACAGCAGGAGCTGTTGGCTCAATACCTGTGCCATGCTATGGCTGTGACTAGCCGTGCCAGCAAGGCTTTCACAAACCATCAGACAATGAAGTCTTGTTGTTGTGTGCCTGTATTTGTTGAGGCCACAAAAGTTTTCCTTCGTTGCTTGCAGGTAATGTAACTAACCACACATCTGTATCATGTAAACCGATCATGGCCCATGAGATTTTTTCAACACATTCAATTTGCGCTGCCCCACCAGAAGTGAGGACAGTTTGTTTGATTGATCTGGTGCACTTTGCATGCACATTTAAATTTAATAAATGGTATTTAAGCAGTAATGAGCTTTGTGGATACTGCATGGGAACAGCGAGCAGAGTGAGAGGAGTACGGAGTGGTAAGCTGTACCATTGCCTTTGATCTCCAAGACAGCGTAACAGTGCACAGATGATGCAAAACATCACGACACCATCACAGGTCATCTAACATCCATCATGACTGGAAGCAGCTGCTACTGCTGGACAGTATTAGTATGCTTTATCTCTTACAGTTTTGTTGTCTGTTTCATGTGTCAGGATGGGCAGTTTCACATGTGTTAAGTTAAATGATATATATACCACTCTGGTGTGCTACGAAGTCTTAATTTACTGTAACATTAAGAATAACATGATCAGTAGTCCCTTGAGATGCAGTAGCTACTGCACCAAAACATACCTACACATCTCTGTTAGATGTGCCAGAAACAGCCTTAACAGTTGTAATGTAGTCTCAAACCTTGTTCTCAGCAGTTTTCTTCTACTGCTAAGTGCAGAAACAAGACTGTTACACTTTTAGCTTGATAGTTGTCTCCACCATACTGCAGTGTATTATTGCATAGTTCATCATAGAGGTTTTCATGTGGGTGATTCTGATCTTCTGGAATGTGACACTGCATTGCTGGGTGAGTGTTTCCTGATGTCTGCAAGTAGTGGGTGCCCTTCATATTCAAGGGTGTAAGGCCGATGGACCAAACCTTTGAAGATGAATGCAACGCATTCCTTTGAGACATTGGGAACCATTTACTTAGTGACACAGTGTCACATCCTACAAGGCCAGAATCCTCAATTACATTGCTGTGAAAACCTCAAAACTTCCAGGTTTCCTCTTTTTTTTCAGATTAGAAAATAGGTTTGGGGGGGGGGGAGGTGGGGGTGCGCAGTGTTCATTGAGGACAGTTCTGTTACTGGCCCACCTGACAAGGTATGGATGTTGTTGCTTTGTTTGTCATCTGTTATGACATGAATATTATTTACTTCCACAAGAGAAACCATTTGTGTAAGACAAACAGCCGGCTGGAACTGGTCAAATTGATGTGTGGTAGGGAAATTCTCAGTGTTTGTAAATCAGCCTTAATTCGTAGTGCTTGGGGCTGTAAAGTAATTTTGAATATCCAGTTTTCCTTGCAGTTATGGTGATTCAGAGTAATGAGACCTGTGATATTATCTGATTGTCATAATACAGATACTGTGATGAACTGAGAGGGCACAGTCCTCAGTGCACATTTTCATTTGCGTGTAATTAAAATTTGTCATATACATTGCGTAAGCGTACGTCATGCAAAAAAAAATGTTTTCAAAGGGAAACGAGTACATTTTATAAAAGAGTCTTTCATTCTTACTGGTCTTTCCACATACTTGTAAGCCATCTGTTATAATAAACATTTTATTTTAACTGTGTAAGATGAAATTATGTGTTTTGCCATTGAGAAATGAACTGCAGAGTTACATGTGTGTCCTCTGGTTGCCACCTTGCATTCAACTTGACTACTTGCTAGCACCACTATCATGAGACTTACCAGTATTTCTGAGCTGCTTTGTCTGTATGTATTCAAGTGAGTGGTGTTTAGGAAGGCTGTGTGGAGGATTCAGGTACTGTTTATGTGAGAGGGCTGGAGAGATGTAGGCACTGGTTATGTAAAAGGGACGGGTAGATATAGGAACTGGTTATGCAAGAGAGATGGATAGCTGTAGTGGATGTGTCTTGACAGTTTCAGAATGCTTACATTCATACATATTAAAATGGTGCAATTGATTTTATTTTTAGATTCCAAAGCAATCACAGATACTGCAAAGTGGAGTTCGGCAATTCCTCCATAGGATGGTAGTGTGTCTGGAGGAAGAACTTCTTCCTTACATTCCACAGGCATCGGAAGGTCTTCTAAAAGGCAGTGACATTCGAAGCATTCAGGAATATGTGCCCCTGATTGTACAGATAATTGCGAAATTTAAAGTAAGTCAGTTTTGGAATTGCATTACTCTTTAAATGCTTCATTTGTTATGAGTTACTGGTATAATATTATTTAAATATAATTTTTGTATGTTTGCCTGTCTGTGGACTGTCTGAATTTGCTATGCTGGTTCCCAAAGCAGGAAGAAGGTAACAGTGAAAGTCTGTTACAGAAGGAATTTGTAAGTCCTGTTATGTACCAAGCAGGTACAGGGGGTAAGTACAGTTATATCTCTACCCATACTCGACCCTGGTGCTAGGAGGGAAGGTTGGTCACCACCACGGCTTGGCTGCTTTACCTCCAGTAACAAGACCTGGTACCCATTGTACAGGAGGCAGGGCAGGCCTTGGGGGCCGGTCTGAATGGTTCTGAAAATTCTCGCCCACACCTGAGTTCCAACCCTGAACTGTCCAACCCATAGGGAGTTGCTAGACTGACTGCACTATCTTGGCTGCCTAACAAGAGTTCATGTGGTATAAAAAATTGTTTTAATCCAACTTCTCATTACAGCCAGGTTTGTGTTTGATTCAAAAAATATTGCATTCGGAATCAAGTGCGTAGTCTTCTGTCTCATTATAAAAGGTGATAACACTGGGATTTGTAAATGAGTTACTGAAGTGCTGTGTAAGACAGTAGAGTAGACTAGAATAGAATAGATTAGTTTATGATGGGCATCACAGTGACCCCTGCACTTCGACCATTTGTGATATTGTGTGCAACCCTTTGCTTAATAATTCAGCAGCCTCACATTTTGAACACAGTGCAGTACATTGCTGACGGAGATGTTGGCAAAGTCACCCGATTTCAAGAAATGATGACCCAGGTGCCTAATCGTAATACTGCCAGTGCCTCACAGTCATAAAGAACATGTGAGGGTGTTGCAAATGCCTGTTTGCATCTATCACACCCAGGACTGGCACCAGCCCTACTTTGAATAGATGTCCCTTGAAATGGCACTGCCCTGTCAGAAGCCCCATCATTTCTCTTAGCTGAGTTCTGCTAAGTTGAGTAATTCCCCAGCTCTTTTAGCAGAGGGTCTTTTAAGAAAGTCCTTAGCTTGCCTTTGTCCACAAATGGACTGCCAATATTCTTCATGTTATCTGCTTATCCATCCCTTGTTCACTTCCTGGCAACGTCCTCATATGTGCTGAGGGCAGGCTTAGGCCCTGCAAGTGAATGTGAGGAGCCTGGCCTAGCTGACTGATCAGTTGTTCCATTTCCATCAATTCCTTTGTGTCTTGGCACCCTTGTCAGTTGGATCCTGCTATGTTCTGCCAGTTTTATCAGTGATTGATGGCATTACCAGACAAATTCAGAATTGTCTGAAAACTGTCAAGGGCCTTAATGGTCGCTTGACTGTTGGAAAGAAAATAGATATTCCCACCTGTTTTGCCCTTTTTATCTTATACATTATGCAAGCCTTAATGGCATGTATTTCAACCAGGGATACTGTGGTATGGAGCCCAAGACTGACCTGTTCTCAAGCACCATGTGTACACCCTAGCACAAGTGCCTCTATTGGTCTTGGACCTGTCTGTGTACCAGATGAGGCCCTCTGTAATATCCTATTTCAGCCTGTTCTGCCAGTGACACTTGTCAGGAAACTTGACTGTGAACAGTTTGGTTATGCATATATGGGCTTCATCCTGTCATTCCCCATCTGTAGGATGGGTTCATGCTCCATGTCTTGAGATTTTCCAGCATGACCGAAATTGGTGGATGTCAGTCTCCACTGTTGGGTACACATCAGTCTGTAAATTCCTACTGGGGCATCTACGTCAGTCGTCACATGAAGAGAAGGAAGTCCCAGGAGGACCTCTATGGCAACAGTTGGGGCCATCCTCATTGTTCCTGTGATAGCTAAATTGGCTAGTCTCTGTAATCTACTGAGTTCCACCTTGCTGACCTTGTGTCTAACCATTGGCCTCCAAACTATGGAGTCTTAGGTCAACATGGGTCTTATTACCATTATGTATATATCACTTAGGGTTTCAGATTCCAAGTTTTACCAGATGTGCCCCTAAGGTCACATATTTTAGCTATATGTTTCATGTTGATCCCTTGTCCAGAATAAGTCCAATGTATCTGACCTTTATATTCAGTTGCAGTGTTTGGCTGCACAGAGTTAGTTCCTGTAGTCCTTTAAATCCCTCGTTGTGTTGGTTAACCAAAAGTAAACAATTATGCAAGGGTATTACTCTCTTAACACAACTGTATTGTCAGATATATATATATATATACAAATATCTCAACTACATGTTTTGGCCCCTATGGCCATCATCAGATTGGACACAATATCAGAGGAAAAAACTACATAATGTAAATATGTTACAGTACAAACATTAGTGTGGTGTAAAAGGAGGGGGGGG
>Ga0123352_10002143_pt1 | contig 27258 bp, 17 predicted proteins | sample TergutLab28metaG_FD_89700 | JGI IMG/M metagenome (GOLD analysis project Ga0123352, IMG submission 89700) | Labiotermes labralis P1 segment gut microbial communities from Petit-Saut dam, French Guiana - Lab288 P1 | ecosystem: Host-associated > Arthropoda: Insects > Digestive system > Gut ... | reverse complement strand
TGCTTTAGCTGTAATGTTGTAAATTCTTAACTTTTTTTCTTTGTTCATTTGTTTTCCAAAATGTCTCCACATAGCTCCGTTTATTTTGTTGTATGTTTGCAATTTATCTTCTAAATCACTTCCGTATTCTGATATGCGATACCCCAAGTACTTAAAGTCTGTTACTTGTTCAACAATATTGTTGCTTATCACAATTTTTACCCTCTGTATGTGGTTCCCCCACAATGCCATTGAATTTCCAAATATTAATTTTGTAAAATACTGTAAGGAAATGTAATGAACACATTATAATCATACTCTTCTCCTAACATTCAAATTGAAACTGGATTTCACTGCCACTGTCATATATACGAAGAACAGTTTGGCCGATTTCATTTAAAGCAAAACTGTTCCCTCTAAGACCAAAAATTACCATTTATAATATTCTTACTCACTATGAACATACTGACTGAAGAAATTCGCAGAAAGCATTAGTGCTTTTTGTTGCTTGCTTTGCTCATTACTGTATTAACATCACTTTTATAGCAATGAATGGTAGTATGACAGAAATGTGATGAAGTGGGAACGATGCACAAGTGATTATGTCCTGGTGTGCATAAGTTCGAGGAAACTACAAACAATGTATGCAACTAAATAAAGGACCTTTGGCATATATTTACAATTTATCACTGAACTCAGGTGTCTTCCCAGGTATATGGAAGACAGCAAAAGCGAAACCTTTATACAAAAAGGGAGATAAGTGTGACATGAAGAACTATAGACCATTATCAATAATACCTGTTTTCGCTAAACTTTTAGAAAGATTGATGTATAATATGATAATATCCTTTTTATATGAAAACAAGATTTTGTCAGAAGCTCAAAATGGTTTCAGGAAAGGCAAAGCCATTGATACAGTGGTTCAGTCATTTATTGGTAGGATTCAAAAGGCCCTTGATAAACGAGTTCACACCATTGGAATATTTATTTATCTAACAAAAGCCTACGATGTATTAAATCATGATTTGTAGATCTAAACTCAAATATCCATGCTCATAATACACGAAGAAAGATGGATATCAACATCCAATCACACAATACTGATTTATATAAGAGAAGTGTAATAAATATGGGGACTAAATTATACAACAAACTTCCTGGGTACTTAAAAGAAATAGATAGTTATAAGACCATTAAGAAGGAATTGAGAAATTACTTCTTCTTCTGCATTCCTTTTACTCAGTGGAAGAATTTGTAGCTTTGTAACTATGTAACTTCATTAGCTCTGTATCTAATTTAAGCTCTATTACATTTTATTACACTATATATAAGCGGTTCTGAAATCATCTGTAGAATACTATGTTCATTGCTGTTGGACTTATCTCACTTCTTGCATATTGCTAGAAATTGACAAGTCCACTATCATACGTATGATATTCTGGACCAATAAACTAAACTAAACAGCCCACTACTACATAGCAGGCAATATTCCAGCCCTTATTTAAGTATTTTATAGTGATCAAAGCTGCAGCACATGAATCAAAACTTCTGGTTACATCAGAACCCTCAACATTGTACTACAATGATGTCATGTTTATAAAGCTCTGCTGGAGGTTTAACAAAGGAAAGGGTTATAAAAATAATGATTAGCTGTTTCAGCATTCTTATTTGCATCAGTGAGAAGTTTAAAGAAACAGTGATTTAAGGAAATTAGCACAAATTGAAAAACTATATGATTTAGGGGAAATAATGTTCAAACCCTGATGGAGGTCAGATTTTACTTTCTTCACACCCAACCTGATTAACTCTGAGACCTACCTAGCCTTTAGTACGAGTCTCAGGACTCCTTCCCAGGAGCATAGTGGCCAGGGCATCTCCTTGGCCACCCACTTCCATCCAGTGCCAAGGTTAACCAAGATTAGAGCTATACCTCTACTCCCACTGTATTACAGGGCAAATATCCTTATACTCTTAAGGGAAACAAAGTACACTAATATCTGTGCATCATCAAACCATTATTCTGACATAAAATATATGCAATTTAACAAAACTGATACTGACAGTACAGTTATACTCACCTGGAAAAGTCTAGTACCATCAACATCGTATGTATCATGGTCATGAAGATTGCGGAAACCACTAGCTTTACCACCCAGGAACACGATCATCTTGCCTTCAATTCAAATATATTAATATATAATACTAACATGGGTTTAACTGTACAATTAGTGGAATAGCAAACTGACTAAAAACTGACTAAGCACTGAGGTACAGAATATGAAGGCAAAATATGATTGAACACAGTGATGACATTACATAGTACCAAGCATTTTATTACTGGAGATTAACATGATTTCATTTGAAACATATGCATACTTATGGATGAGCATGGATGCACCTGTGAACACATGCACACACATCAGTACTGACACACAAATGTTCCAGAAAGAAATGAATATTGTTATGTGTAAGACACTGTGACTTAAGCACACAACTGTTTTATATACCACAAAATCTTATTTTTTCATATGTAATTAACTGACAAACTCCACAGAGCACAGTTATTCTTGAGAAGTAAACAGTTGCCCAGATAATCTTAAAATTCCCCACATACTGTGGAACCTAAAGGTTTATTACCATGTTCAAAAGAGCCTGCCACTTGTCCCTATCCTGAGCCAGATTAATCTAGTCCATGCTCCCCATAACATACTAAGTTTTCTGGAAGACCACCCCTTGTCAGCTGTCTGCGACTGCTTATTCAATATATTCACAGCTATCCTCCATATCTGGAGGACGTCTTCTCCATCTGCAATCTGAGGACTCCTCATGCCATGGTGACAGAGACCCACTTATCACAGATTATTTCTTTAATAGTGGAAAAAAAGAGGAATTACAGGTTTAAAAAAACTAAATAATAATACTTTCATGGAGTCCATCCCATTGTGTCACAGAAATAATCTAGAACATCAAATGACCAGTCAACATAACTTTATTTTATCAGAAATACACCATATGTTTTGGATCACATGGTCCATCATCAGGTGTACACAGACTTGAAATTTACAAGCATATGCATCTCATATTATAATGTTTCAGTCCCCATATTTGTGGCATTCCACATCACAAAACAATTTTAACAAAATATCAACAAAAGATTTTAATCCTAATCTTGTCTCTTCCATTTTTACCGCTGGATTATTTACATATTATAATTTTATTGTAACATTTATTTTGTGATGTGGGATCCCACAAATATTGAGAAAGAAACATTATAATATGAACTGCATGTGCCTATAAATTTCAAGTCTCTGTACACCTTATGATGTCTTGAGTGATCGAAAACATGAAGTGTGTTTCTGACAAAATATAGTTGTGTTGACTGATCATTCAATGTTTTAGCTACAAACTAATAACCATGATTGGTGTATATGATACACTCAACAGCTATTAACATAACTGTACATCAAGTTAAGTGATTCATCTGACAGTGCATTATGCGAAGTACAGAATTTAAGTTCAAGGAATGAGTTCTGCATGCTTCAAATGAGACGCACTATGAGTAAGCACCAATAAAATACTAAATTACATTTCTTCTCAAACTAATTATCAACATTACACTTGAATTATACAGTTTTTTGAGTTATAACTAGCTTTTCCTCAACCTTCAGGTGATCAGCTTGGATATGTTTAAATGTGCATCACATTTAAAATTGTACCACACACTGAGCAGTGGTAAGATGCAAATATGCTGTTTCTTTTTGACTTGTGGTATGCCTCTGTACAACACAAATAATCTAACAATATCTCTCATAACACAATATATATTTCACACACCTTCATATTCTTTGTAATGGTATTAAGTAGCAATCCTGGATACACCTTTATTTTAAACAGAATGTGCCCTAGACTTCACACACCATAGTACTCTGTACATTATTGAAATTGGAAGCCGCTGTCAAGACTGCTGTTATCTATTTCACCCTTCTTATGAAGTGCCTTTTTTATTGCTAAATTAAAAGACAAAATCATCACTTTGGGTTCAAAAGATATATACTTCCCATATTACCTCTGAAGATTCGCAAGAAATGACGTGGCTCATGGCCTTGAGTAACGCGCACTTGAACAGCCCTTCCTCCAAGTTCACTGTCTAGTCGCACAGTGTGAATTGCAGAGGCTGCCTTCTCATCCTGTGTGCTGTCTTGACCCTGCACAACAGTAACACATGAACTGTCAATTGCTCTGTGAAATACAATTGGCAACTTACTATAAAATGTGTAAATTCAGTAGGCAAATATTAGTTCAAATGTTCAATATCAGGCAAAGCCTACACCATAAAATTAGTACTGGGCAACAAAGGACTTGGAATGCCCCATCACTATTCTGGGATGTTATCAGGCACAAGTTGGTAATTGGTTACCGACATCTTGGGACAACCTATCAGTCCTGTATTCAAGGGTCAAGCAGTCCAAAGAGTCCATTCTTCTTGGACTGGTTGTCCCTTGAATATGGGACACATAAATTATCCCAAAATGTCCATAACAAACTGTAAAAATATGTTGTTTAACATTCCAGAAGTAACAAGACTTCAACTATACTGTGGCAGAAGTCTGCTATATTGTATGAAGTACAATCTTATAATTATGTGCACCACATCCTAATAAATGGTGAAAAATTCTGTCCAGATCATTCCACATTCATTGTATATGTTATGGAGGAGATAAAATCCTGGACAAGGCATCAGTGCTCTTGGCTAGATTTAGTTCATGGCATCTTTTTATACATTGGAGGAGTATTATAGCTAGAAATAGAGATCTTGTTTTCTTACCATTACATCCTGGCAATACCATACACCATTGCCCTGCTGCTAAATTATTGCATAACTCAAAACACTTATGCTTATACATACAAGTCACATATGTTAGCATGTGTTGTACATAGTTATACTATCAACAATGGTCCCCTAAGGCGGATCAATGAATTGAGTTGTTTTGATGGATAATAAGCAAACTTGAACAGAATACGTTACTATTAAATTGCAACATCTCTATTGTCCAGGGAAGATTTAAGGGTATCATATCTTTTGTGCGTGCAGTCAAACAGATGATATACTATACTCATATGAGGGCACTGTAACAGGGCCCTTAAGCTTCTGTGTCTTTGCTTCTTGTGTTTTTAGAATCTAAATATCTTGCGTTTTTATTTCTTGTGCTTTTAGAATTTACTGTAAGACATACCTTCTTATGTAATGACCTCATGTACATATCACACTAGCAATATGACAAACTCTATATCCTATAGGTTGTCTGACTTTGTAAATGGATTGACAGAATGCATAATAAATGACCGAAAGAATGAATGAATGAATATTTGTGTGTGCATGCTCTGTAAGTGGGTGACAATCAAGTGGTGTCATTATAAATGGTGGAAACAAAATTCCTACTTTGTCCCATGTGAAGTCCTGCATATGATAATTACCCACACACCTGCCAGAAATAAATAATGTAGTTCTCACGTCCATTCTTTTCATATATATACTTGACAACATATGAATCACCACCAAAGAACATGCCAAAAGTAGCTGGATCCACTGGTGCCAGTTCGAAGTTTTCAACACGAAAGATCTCAACAGTACCAGAACCATCATCAGGCATGAATCCAAAAGCTTTGCCACCACTCTTAGCTAGAGAACGGAGCTTTCCAGCATGTAGACAGCTTGGGTCAAAGTCTGGTTCTGGCATACTAGCTGTAAGCAAGGACTCAAATACATAACAATATCATATAATTTGAAACCCTTAAATGCCGAGTTAAATCCCATCTGCCATTTGCTAACATTATTAGGAGCTCACCATATTCTCCACGTTAGCAGGATAAGGGTTAATACAAGTCACAGAATGTTTCAAAGGATTTTTTCAGCAAAAAGATTTGCATAAACACATGTTAGCTACCATATCAAGCACAGCGATCATTACTTAAGCAGAAATTTTTCAATTTATATTCTCCTGAAAAAATCCATGTCAATTCAAAAGCAAATAGATCCATACTGTATATATAACAGACATCAATTCCATTAGATAACCTGGAATACTGCCAAATAAATCTTCACAACCAAGAAAATGTCAAATCTTACACAGATGACTTAAATTTATTTAAAAAATACAGAGAGAATCAGAAATTTTGTACAACATTCCGTGAATAATTCAGTATTCAGAGAACACATAATCAAATCAATACCATAAAATAACATTTATGTGATGCTCCCATCTCTCCCAGATTTACTGGATGCTTTGTCACCCAAAGGCAAAATGTCTGGTTACTGCTTTCATTTTCTGTTATTCACCTGCAATTTGTTCCAATGTGAAGACTCGTCCTAGTCCAATCTGGTCCACAGCCTCCCTCCAACCACTGAAATACTGCTTGAATGAAGAAGGTTCTCCACCCTCCACTATCCTTTGAATCTGAACATTCAACCCAACATGTCTTGTTAATATCAAACTTCACTCTTTAATTTATAAAAGAAGAGGACATAAACAAATAACATTCAAGAAATTTCCAAACATTGTTTACAAGATTTGTTTCAAGCATACATTACATTCTGTCAATTTGTCAGTGCAATATTCCTACACAGAAGACACTTACAGGTCATGAAGGTAAGGTCACCATATTTTGGAATCAACAAGTGCAAGTCAACAGAGCCATCTCTAACAATGAATTTGACACCATAAACCATGATAATGAAAAAGACGCATGTATGTTAACTGACACTGCAATTTCAGGAGAGAGAAACAATATCAAGATTCTAAAATATAAAGCACCTTACAACAGAAATACAACCCATGTGGAATGTAAAAACGAAAGTGATAACAGTAATAACAGAGGCAAATGGAACTATCTCAAAATCATTCAGAAAATATCTGTAAAATATAGTGGGAAAGCACAAAATCATGGAATTAGAGAAAACAGCCATATTGGGCACTGCACACACATTTAAGAAAGTACTAAAATAAAAGTACACACCAATAAACATGGGATATAACATCACATGTACCATAAATTGTAACAGAAGAAGAGCTGAAATATTACATATACCATGTAGACATGTTTGTTTCAGGTATTTAATTCTAAATACCCAGCAAAAAGGTAAATAATAATAATAATAATAATAATAATATGACTTGAACCCATGGCTGAAGGCTGGTAAACTCTTCTCAGAAACAACTGGATTTATGATAGTCATCCAGGATCATTACATTCACACCAGTAATTATAATAGGTATATTTTGAAGGATTAGACACTATAAACGATGTCTACAGAAAATGTTAAGAGAAATTAGAAATCATTCATCATGTTACTATTGCATGTCATACACTAGCTCAAGGTGATAGCAGCCACTGTCACAATCAAGTAGCCAAAAATGTCCACCTAGAATGCCTGTCACATGGACCACCAAATCTCTACCATATACATCAATCACAATCCATGTTAGTGAACCCCACCTATACACTATACTATGAGAGGTCTTTAATAACTGATAACACTATACACAACAATTGTCTGAATGTCGTTCTACTTGACAAAACTGCTAAAGAAGCACACTTAAGAGATGCAGAAATTTCTAACAGTCACACAACCTTCACAGCACAATCACAGAGAAGATCAACAAGTATATAGACTTGAAAGATGAGCTAACAGAATATAACAACTGAAAACGGCCTATATAATACCATTAGTACTATCCACAACAGGTGTTATTACCAACAACTTACACACAAGTTTGAAACTGCTTATTCTCCACTCTGCTTTGTATATTGCAATGCAGAAAGCAGTAATACATAATACTTACTGAATAGTAAGAAAGTTTTTGGCTGGGTAGGGAATAAGAAGTGCTTGATCAGTGAGACTCATACTCTATTGAGAACCAGCTAAACTGCTGTTAAGTAGAATGATAAAATAGTAGTGGTGGTGGTAGTAGTAGTAGTAGTAGTAGTAGTAGCAGCAGTTCAAAAACTGTCACCACTACTTTGATTACTAATCCAAAAACAACACACATGTACATATGTACATTGCCAGTTGGTAGTCTCCTATTGTGAAAGGAGAGAAAAAAGTAAATTACAATTGCTGCAAAACAAAGTCTGCAGGAAAGAATAAATGAGTATTGGTAGTGGATGACACTAGTTTATGTCATGAGAACTGTGCTCTTCTGGGTTACTACATAGTGAGTAATGGTAATTTCTTACCGGCATTTCAGGACAACTTATCGGTCCCATCCTAAAGGTTCAAGAATCACGCATGGTTGAGGTCATGTTCACTATCAGATTTAGGTAGTGGCAGGGTGATAAGTTGCAGTTTTCTACTAGTGCATTCATATGAGCTTGTTTTGGCTCAGCTTCATTCAAACACAACTCAGCCAGTTTCTCAAACAATTTAATTTTTTCAGATTAGATAAGAATTAAATGCTACTGCCAGGAAAAATTCTGAAGTCTGAAAGAACAAATGCTGTGCTTCAAGTCTGATTAATCCTTTCCCTTTCTTACGGCAATATCTGTGTCATATGTGGAATGTTCAATGTGTATAACCAATGGCATCAACAGGAGGCACGCAAAAATTCTCAAAGGAATTCAGTCAACTTTCTCAGGCTAGCAGATGTGTCAAATGGTTGAATGGTGAGTAAACTAAGGTTTCAAGAACCATCCCTGTTGTCCTCATCACTTACTGATGACAAAAAAAAGAGGGTTTAGAATTACTTACCTATTGTTCCAATCTTCCTTGGTCACTTGAAAAAAAAAAAGTATTAATTGTAATATTAAAGTATATAACACTTAGGACAAAATGTACTTATTTGTCTACATACCTTAGTCCATGCTGGGTAGCTGTTTGTCACAAGGAACCCCTGAGCCAACTTCATAGCCTCTACTTTCTCAGCTTTTGTACAACGTTTGCCAATCCAAACAAAGATGCCAGATGTGACTGTGTCCAAGATGTAGCAGTCCTGAAACATTCATCTTTCACTCACAACCACTCAATGAAATTAGCTTACGTACGGCACTCTAGATTCTGCATCCCCTTTCAAAACCATGCACTGACACTTTCTTAATGGACAGGCAACTTGAATAAATGAGGCTTCAAGCTGTATCTTCAGATTTGCAAAACTGTGAAGCACAGTCAACTCCTACAAGTACTATTTCATCAACATTACTATGTTTAATGTTCAATTCTTATAATGCAATGAATATTTAACTTACAATTGTGAGAGATTTTTGAGTGCTAAAAGAAATTATGAAAACTGTAACAGCAGGTATTATTTGTTGGAATTACATCACAGGAATTCATGACAATGTTTGCCAGAACATTTTCAGGTACTGACAAGAAGGGGTTTCTAATCCCTGACATTTTCATCATCACTGTCTTCCCTGGCAATGTGACACAATTCTGGAAGATCACTGAATTTTGAAGCAAACACTATTGCCTTCAGTACTGTGACATTAGCTAATGGTGAATTCAGAAAACCATACAATGATACTTAATGCTTAATATAAACAGCTCAATTAAAATTCAATAAAAATTATTAAATAAATAATATGTACATCTAATGAACAAAAAAAGAAAATCTGAGCTGTAATATTAAAAGAAAAAGTACACACATAATTTAATAGGAAATGAAAAATACTTCTGGTTACACAAACAGAAGGAAATACTTCATGTTGTTGGCATCACAGAAATATAAACACCCTCAGTTTAGTCCATTAAAGGCATTAAAAGGTATCATCACAAAAACAAAACAAAAAAATACTAGCTACTTTTCCTGAGTATGTTCTACATAATTTAATTTCCTTCTGAAAAGTGAATTACTTCTCAGCATATAAGATACCCAACTACTGCTACTTCCTTCACCATTGTACTGAACATAAATAATCTCAGGAGTATTAATAAAATCAAATGCTACTCTCTACTGCTACCATCAGTTCAACAATACCAGGTACTCAACATTAACAATAATTTTTAAGAGTCAATATAATGACTAAGCTAAGGGTTGGACGATTTGGGGTTCCAATCCTGGCAGGGACAAGACATTTATCTCTTATCCAAAATTTACAGACCATCCCAGGGGCCCACCCTGCCTTGTGTTCAATGTGTACTGGGAGCTCTTTCCCCAGGGATAAAGAGACTGGTGCATGAGGTTAACCAGTCACCTTTATCCAGTGCCAGGTTAAGAATGAGTGGAGCTACACCTCCACTCACTTTCCATGCTTTCACATTATGCACATGTAAAATTTTTCCTTTGTCTTTTTGCAATTTTTAAACAAACCTATATGCAGCTCCATAATAGGATGTATTTACTTTACTTTCCAGCAATGAAGCTGTGCACTGTATTATGCACCTCAATAAGCTGACACACCAAATTGAAGATAAGGCAATAAATAACAACTGACAGTGACCATAACATTCAGACTTCTCTTTCCTTCAATGCACATCTAACAAAGTGTCACATTCCAGTTAGTCTTTCTCTTAAGCCAGTGACATTCAAGTTGGAACTGGTGATATCACACTTTCTCACTTCCTGAGATTTAATTTACAAGAAATGATGAGCAACTGCTCTGTACTTCACTGATTTATTTAGTAATATTTTGACATTATGCCTCAGAGGTAAACTGACACTCCAGCACAGATCCTTTTCTAGTAACACTACTCAAATAAAATTCACAGAATGAAATTATATAGCAGTATATAGCAAATAAACACTGAAATCAGTAGTTTAAGGTGCAGGACATCAGTTATAACTGCTACTGGGTGTAACAGTTCAACATAGCAGATGAAATTTCATGTAAATAATTTCAATGATGATAGCATTTTTCAAGGGCATCTGGCAAATGAAGTGTTAAAACCTTAACTACTAAAGAAATAACTAACAGGTTACAGTCACTACATTTATGTACAACAGAAGGAGACTATAATATTATTTCCAAAAATCTAAAGCAATATTTCAGCTAACACCCAACATTCATAACCATACTGCTGTTACACACCCTTTCCTTATCAAGCAGGAAGAATGTCAGACTCCATCATAATGTGCTTCATCATACAGTATGACTAAAGCTGCCACAATTTCTGTCATCATTATATACATTTAGGTGGTTCAGCCAGGCACTAGAAGACATGAATAAGAGCAAGAAGAGATGCTAATAAATTGAAAAGGTGAGACAGGCAATATTAGAGACTTTTTGACGCTTGATCAATATACAATAAAATCAATGCAGAAGAATAATAATATGCAGAACATTATTATAAATGGAGAAGCTGTGAAACCTTCTTGTTACAGTACTAACAGCACAGTAAGACAGCTGCAGGAAAAAAAAGTAAAACATACAATCCAAAATTTATATTGCCTTTTTATAATTAAAAGAGAAATCTAAAACACATTAATGACAATTTTGCAGCCAACTGAATTCCTCACGTCTGTGCTTTATGAAACCTATTTCCCCGAACTTTTGCCTATTTGTACATGTCACCATTCAAAAGTATTTAGTAATATCAGATTATGTCAAAAGAGCTTAACTTAAAATCACTAGCACATAAATGTTGGACTCCCTCTTAAGAATATGACACTGAATAATTGGCTCTGAGCTGTGCACCCACTGCTCCCTCACACTCTGCAAAGAATAAACAGCATCAGATTGAGGCAAGTTTTACAAGGCTTATGCCACATCTCAATGACAAGTGTGTTAACTTTTATGTGGTGTGATAAGCCTAGTGAATGGGGCTAACTAAGGTATTTTATGAAGCCCAGGTTAATAATTTTAATAAAAGTGCATTTATTCTAAAAGTTCAAGATGCTTAGGATTCTCAGATTTCTGGAATTCTTCTAGCATCTCAAATTCAAAACAGAAAGGAATGTTTCAGGAAATTAATCTGTTCCCATCCTCAAGTGGAAGGACTGGGTAGGCATGTACCCAGTGTTATCCAACAGAAAGAGCTATTCTCAAATGCTGGACAGTATTTATTGTTTGTTTCTTTGTTTGTTTGTTTATGTGTTAACTAACTCCATATATGCATTTCGGAACAAGCAGTGTACATAGAATATACTGGAAAATATTAAAACTGAGGTAATATTCTTGAAGACAAAAATACTATGTTAGGCAGAATAAATCTAAATTAATATACTAAACTCAACAAATAATGTGACACACAGATTTTAAAGATTATGAATTCTTTCCAACCTGTAATATCATCTACATAAGTACTACATTTGGCAAGTTTAGATTTTGGTAGGCGACTCTCTTGTGCCCTTTTTAATGAAGCCACATGACAGAAAATAAATCTGACTGAGCAGTATAGCTACTGCCACAGCTAGCTACTGACACAATGTGCCATCTGTTGTGAATTCCTTTCTGGTCTGGTCTTTGAGACTGAACTCCTAAGGGTCAATTTCTTTTTTACAAATGTAATGTGTAACTACACTCTTCCTAATAAATACATCTAAGCAGCACTTTTTTGTGACAATACACTACGGTACAGTACCTTGGTTGATAGTGACACATGAGGTGTTATAAATTCACAATTAGAGAAATTACCTTGAACGTAATCATGTAACCATCAACACAACATTCATAATTTTGACACAGTATCACATCCCAGAAGACAAGTTTGCAATTGTATCTTATATGGAATGCATGACAAGGAAAAATTAAAACTCCAGCTTTAACAGTTCTCCAGTGGTGAACATTTTCTTGTAGTTATAAAGCACAGTTGGTCACTATGGAAAGAACCAAAAATTTTTATGTGGGAACAGGATTTAAAAGCCCATTCACAGCTAGTAAGGAACTTAAATGGCATCATGCCATTTATGGGGGGGGACCATGCTTTAAAATAAGTTCACACATACAAAGCAAAGTTGATCCCAAGAAATAAGAACCTGATGACTGCTTAGAGCAGAAAAATTTAAGGGCCAGTTACCAACACAGAATTAAATGAAGCAGTGAGTGAAACCTATTCCAGAACAACTCTATGTGAAGGGAAAGAGGCCATAAGAACAGACACCATGTGCATGGAGGCTGGCATCCCATCACACACCAGTCAATAGATTCCCACAGTTAAGAACTCCATGGAGGGCTGAAACCCTCAGCATCAAGGAAATGTAAATGTGATTCTTGATCCTGTGTGGAAAGATGCTTCATAGGAGAACTGGTATTTAACCATGTCATGCTGCTAACATTTGCTCTAATGAAACAATTCAGCTGCAAAGCTTGTGGTCATCTGTTGGTGGGTGCCACACATGCGGATGAATGCCATGTATGACCAGTCATATTCACTATCAGCACCATAGCCCTCACAATCTGGAAACAAATTTTTAAATTTTCTAATGCCCAAACACATTAGAATTTAAAAGGAAACATAATGAGGAATGTTTTTCAAATTTTGCAATGAAAAGAGTAAGTTAGCCTCCCAACCAAACATCTTGCAAATGAAGCCATATACAAAGAATGAAGATGAATATCCATACATTCAAGACATCGGCCCTAGACAGGAGTTAAAAAAGCTTTAGCCCGGGGATAAACCTATCCAAGCATGGAGTTGACCAATCACTTCCATGCAGTACAAAGACCACACAATGTAGTCTTCCAGCAAAAGGGAAATTCTGTCCATGCACCGTCATTCAATTGAAAGCCCAAGCCATGCAAAACTGTACCTCAAGACATATTTACACTATATTAAATCAGCATCCCTGCAATATTCTCACATGCCCTTGCAGTGGCTATTGAACATACTCATATTATTAGAATAATATAAATGGCATTGGTTCATACCTGTCCACCAAGTTCCTGTAGTGATAAAAAATAATACTCAGATTAGTTTCACACTCAAAACACACAAACAAATTTTTCACACTTCAGCATTCAAAAAATCAAACTTCATTAACAATTAAAAATGAACAAAACTTAAAATAATTTTAAAACGTAATTCACGAGCATATAAAACACACCTTTGAAACAGTATGACATGTAGAATAGTCTAATCCAAAACAATTCACACACACACAGGATGCCTACATTATCACAAGATAGTGAAAATAATATGGAAGCCAAGGCATTTATTCTATCCTCAAGAAGTTTCAACAGATAAGTGCCACTCCAAAACGTATGTCCCATTCTAATTTAATCAATAATATTTCTATGCAGCTCAGTAAAGACATGGCTTTTTATGTTAAGAATGCTGTCATTACAAAGTTCAGCAGAAAAAGAACCCTTTAGATTTTGCCCTAGACATATGACTGAAACACTTGAATCTCTTGAAGAATTCAGCATTAATACAATCAAAGAAGTGCATAATGAAGTACGAAAGTGCAGTCTTAAATAATTCAACGGCATAGCTTAATGAAAACAACAGCACTTATCCCTCTTCCTTGTCATCTGATTGTAAAGGGAATCTTTAAAATGCAAAGGCAAAGAATTTGCATTTTGTATGTTACCAAATTTGTAATTCCAGGTGTAATTTCTCTAAGTTATCATTTTTTTTTTAGAATCATTACAGTTAATATTTCTATATCAAGGTGATCTCATATACAGATAAGCAATACATGTAAGTTCAGCTTTACATTGAAGCACACATATCCTCGTCTCCAAAGAATGCAACAATTAAGTACAGGTATCACAAACAATTTCAAGCAAACAAAATCTTAGACGTTTTTCGGTTTATAAGCAAACTTTCAAACACAACATCACGCAATCAGATTAAAATGCACGTGCTATAAGATACCAAAAGCAGTTTTTGATAAACAGAATATAATTTGTTTACTTACAGCTGAGTTGAGCATATCCTGGTGAAGAGGCTTCTCTCCAACTTTTTGCATGGTCATCTCTCCACTTGCATCACTTACATGGTACAGAGTTACAATAGCCTGCAAACATTCAACTATGATTATGATAAGTTCCTCATAAGATCATGCACAGAAACACAGTATAATGAACACAACCCAGTGCCACATACTCAATTGAAGCTTCATCATACAGTAATTTCAAATCAATATCATTATTTATGGCTGGGATATTTTTTACTCAAATGTCCAATTCTGAAACTGATAATATTACAAGTTTTACTTAACATATTTTTAAGCTGAAAAAGTGGAATAAGTACTAAAAAGTTAAGAATAAAAATGAGGTCTTCAAACTTCTGGGACGTTGCAGGGTGTCAATGGGTAACTTGTTCTTGTTACCTAAATTTCAGGATACTTTGGATTCTTGACTTTTGAAAGTTGGGGCCCATATGCTGTGCCAAAATTTCAGTAATGAACTATCCATTAATGTTAACAATGTAGCAGAAAATAAAAGACCTCAGCTACGCAACTGCAACAGCATAAAATCTTGCAATAATAAGTCCACTGACCTGCATATGAAGTTCTGAAACAATACACCAGTTTATTTGCACATCAGTTTGTGATCCTTTATGTTTAATTTGTTTTCATGTTTATAACACATACCTTGAACATTTTTATAACAGTTAAGTGCCACAATATTCAGAACAGACTGTACACAATATACCATAATTACTGCATCATACAACTAGTTTTTCTGTGTCAATAGTTGGAGGATCAGAATAGCTTACAGGTGAGTGTGAAGCAGCCATAAAATATGTATGTTGACAAAAACTCAATTTGGTAACTATTTTCAGAATTTAAGCCCTACAATGTGATCTAAACACAATGGCAGAGAACTATTAATTTGCCTGGTGCAAAAAGACACTATAACCACTTTAATCACTGTGGTAAACCACAAGCAGTGCTGTTTATTGCTATTAGTTTTTGTTGTCTTCAACATCCCGAATCAGGACTCAATAAAAAATGGGCACAGTGAATATTATCATACTATAATATTATAACTATGTTTATTTGTATGCGATACATCATAGATGGGTGGGGTGTGTGGCAAGTATGAGGGAAAAAGAGAAATATGTGTAGAGGGATTTAGTGCAGAAACCTGGAAAAAAAGTTATTTGGTGGAACAATGAGTAGAAGAGAGGAGGATACTCAAAAGTGTCTCGAATGTACAGGCTGGGAGAAAGTGGAGTGGTTTTGTCTACTGCAGGTTAGGGACAAGTGGTGTGCTTAATGAACCTTCCAGTTCTAAAAAATGTGAGGAATTTCTTATCTAGCTAACAAACTCTTATTTTCCAAATAAGGACTCTGCAACTTCAAATTGCATAGTTGGTTAGTCAGTCATTCAGTCAGTCACTTTGTTGGTGGACTGATACAAGTTTTATGTATCATAATTTCATGTTTATGTTAATATTCGACTCAGAAATTCACTTTCTGTAACTGAGGCACATTTAACGAAAAGGGAAACAAATTTCTTTGTTTCTGTACTGGGCAGAACACAACATAGAACACAACATTACATGAAGCTCTGAACATAGCCCAGTTTCCAGTTTCAAATGCCACAAGTGATAGCCTCAGAACTGACATTGTGCATTTTGTGATGGCCATTCACCTAAATATTGTGTGAAAATGTTTCTCTTTGTCAAAGTGACAATGAATAAGACACTACAAGCAAAGACTGTGCACAGTGCAATTATAATATGCACTCTTGACCTTCTACATTTTAATCCACAGGTTTGCACTGGGTGTTACACAGTTACAGTAAAATGAAGCACTTCATATTACTAAAAACTCTACTCTGCTGAGCAATTTCAACAGATAACCTTACTTTCAACTATTTTCAGACACACTAAATGAATGAAGTCCCCCCCCCCCTCACCTGACACAAGTATAGAGGAAATTAACCTGTTATTTTCTATTACATGTTTAGCAGAGAAATACATCAAAAGTTTCTAATACATACTGTAAAAGTTTTAATGATCACATACAGACATAATGACACAACATAGATTCTTTCATACACCAATATTCCTACATTTAGTGACAGTAAAAATGAACCTGACAAAACAGGTAAAAATTGCAATCAGTTTTGGAAATTGAAAATGACTTAACAAGCTCAGTGGCACATATGTGAAATACTACAGGCTAACTGAACACTTAGCAAACAAGTTAATGTGCTTTTTTGAATGCAGAGTCACCTTCAAAAAATATATTCTGAAAAATCACAGATGGTTACAGACAGAAGGCTACAAACTTCATGATTTTAAAGGATGCACATCAAATGATCGAGATGTTGTCTAGTCATTTTAACTATTGAATTATATATTGTGTGTGTGCATGTGTGTGTGTGTATTTAGGCAATGACGGGAAATTTGCACCTCCTTCAGTGACAGCTACACATGGAATTGTGACAGGATATAATCCACAAATTAAAAATGTGGGGTATACAACACACACAATCTTTTCTGATTTTCACACTTACTTGATGAATACACTCCAAGACAATAAATGTCTGTGATAATGTCAAACCAAGTAAAACATGTATGTCTAAGGATTTGGGAAAGACAATGAAATTCATAAAGAGTGACACTGTAAACATGACAGTCATAGTATGGAAAGAAAAATAAAATATACCATGCTGATCAACATGCACTGACCTCCAGCAGGGCATACATTTTATAATAGGCATGGAAGAGCTATGAAACCCTCCATAGTACCAAGCTATAACTGAAACACATTAGCATGTGGACAAATCTGAACACAGTCAAACACTACATGGGAAAAGAACATAACTGTGTAAGTATTAATACCACTGTCATGCTTGTGCTAATATCTTTCAATGGTAATATCTTGATGACTGATTATTAATCTATGATCAATTATTTTCAGTAACCTCAGTCTTTCAGTCTGGGCAGTCTGATGGGGTGTAGACTTACAAAACAAATTTTTGCAGAACATCAAGAGGGGCAGAAGAAACTTCATTAATGCTGTATAATCATTACATGAAAGAAGAAGTATTTATTGTTGTATCAGCTTAGTACTTTTTATTTACATTCAAAATTATTTGCTGTTTCCAAATTACAATTATAGGAATCTCTGTCCTACACAGCCACTTCACAAGTGCTTTACCTCTTGTTTCCTCTCAAACTCCAAATCACATCCGCCATCTATCTCGTCAGCAACTTCACCTGTTGAACCTGTGCCAAGCTCCTCAAAGAAATGAGAAACTTCCCTCTCAGTACTGTATTCATCTGCAAAAAAATACTAAAATTACTTTCATTAAACATATTTCAAAATATGCTCAAAATACAGTTCTGTCACAAATGTCAAATGCTTATACGCATTACCTGGCATATGAAAAGACAAAATGATACATCCCACATTAAATTCAAAAAACATATTCATGATTATGGTTAATTCTTTGAACTTGATAATCATTTATTACAGACATAAATCTATTATTTCATAGTTAATCACAGGTATGGAATTAAAACACAGGGTTCCTTCTATTCCATTATTCACCATAACAAAAAACATGTCATACAATTGCTCAGCAATTTTGGTTACATCAGATTTCATACTTAGCAGAAATATTTTGTGCTGTAAGTCAGCTTTGAGAAAAATCACAAATTTGTGGCAGACGTACCAACAGTAAATCCATCTGTCTATGGAGCCTGTTTATTTGTATCACAAAGGATTACACTTGCTTACACAAAAGTATGATTACAGTGCAGTTGCTTTCTATGACATTGCTCATAGATTTTAGCATTATCAGACTAATAATTTGGAGGTAATGTTTGAGGGATTATTTTCATCTTATTCAGAACGATACCAATTCAATTAGAAAATCACAGCCCACTTCACTCTTAAATTATACTTAAAGAAAACTACTCTGTAATCATTAAATTGCTACCAAATGAACGAAATTCTGTCCTGTGACTTTGCTATTCCAAACAGATACATCAGTGCTAAGTTTTCAACTTGAGGTGTCACCAACAGTAACTAAACGCCTAAAATGTAAACAAAGTATAATAAGATTTTGGTCCTATGTGATGTGACATCACAAAATTTGGTAATTGGGTACCAATATTTTGGAAAAACATTCTGCCTACATCTTCTATCTTCACAGTGGATGGAGACCATCAGTTCCTCTGAAATGTTGATACCCATCTACCAAACTACATGGTGTCAAATCTCATTGTAATCTTCATACTCACTACTACAAGAATGAAAAATCTCACCAACCACAATTATTTATGAACTCTTCTAAAACTTGCAGTATTTCCAGTGACCAAATGTTTATTCAGTAATACAAACATACCTATGATGTGAATGCGAGCTCTACCAGCATGATCTTGATCTCTGATTTGATTGGCAGCACTGATGGCCTTCAACCGTTCTGTTCGTTTACTCTTCTGACCTACATACACAAATATATCCTTCCCAGCATCCAAAATAAAGCAATCACCTTTGTTCATAGACGAGACATCCAGATTCACCTAGGAATAATGAAGAATATATAGTTATATAAATGTTATTGTAATCACAACTTCTTGAACTTATAATGCACACATGAAAAGTTGACAAATAGCTCACAAAAACAGCAATTTTATATAACTCACACAATTCATCCAACTGTCTTTCCCACATTCTCATACATTTGGGTTAAAAACACACCTCCTGTCAAAGTTTTGAACCCACTAAAAATTACTTCTTCTTATATTTTCATAAAAATGCACTATGCTTAAGGGTTGGTCTATTAAGGATCAGTCAAGTTTTAAATGTCTCCCATTGAAATGTGTAATGGCTGGTTATGACAAATTTCTGTTTCGTAAGTATAACATAAAAAATTACTCAGATGTTGTCACTATGAGTCCAGCCAAACAAAGATCCCAGAATGACACCCAGACTAAGATTTCTGACATTATGTTGGGTATTCCCACACCAGGGGCAGTCCTGCATGAGTATGGAGTACTGGTGAATCAATACTTAGCAGGGTAAAACAATACCAGATGGAAACTCTGCCCCACTGTCAATTTATTCATTTTAATTTTTGTATCAACAACCCTGGAATTAAACCCAGGCCACTATGGTATAATCTGGCGTACAAATATACAATTATAAGTATGAAATTAGTTACAAGGACTTTAAAGGCTGTATTTTACTTCTCAATTAAATTACCATTGAAGCTATTATATAAAACATGTACAAAAATTAACAAATGCCTTTCACTATTCATATAAATATTTATAACAATTGTAAGCAAAACTGTGTTCTTTGCTGTTTGTGCCAGCAGCAAAACCTCAACCAGTTACATGGCAAGACCCACCCTGAGTAGGCCTTTATTCAACTTGGCATTCACTATACCATTCTCACCTCTCTGACTCGAACATTTCGATGGCCCTTAACTTGGAATAGTCTTTTTTCCACTGCATCAGGATCCACAGAGCGGAATCCACTGGCCACTCCCCCAGGTACATATCGAATACCTGAAACAGTACACAAACCTTAATTCTTTAACTCCAGTACATTACTCCCAAAAGTATTTTAATCATCAATATCACCATGCCATTGTCCACAAAAAATAATAATTTTATTGTTACTCTAATAATAATAGTGTTTATCATTAAAATGCGTTTGGCATCCAAGTAATTGGGAAAGTTGTACGATTGCTTCACAGGTTAACCATGTACTATGAACTTCAGATGCATTTACCAAGGAATTTTTATAAAATGCTCAAGACTTTTAAGATAAGGACTGGCTAGAAGTGGCTTGTGGCATATTTAAACCTTACATCATGCCACTTAAAAACCATGCTCCTGATGCTAACAGACTACCTACCCTCTACTATTTCATTGTTAGGCTTGGCAGGAAATCATTCACTTTACTACAATCTAGAACACAAACTTTCATCTGGTGTAGAAGAACAGCTTATGCTGCCTTGTGTACCTTCCACTACACCTGACCTTTGGATCATGATTTACCACCATGCATGACTCAGTTTGACTGCACACTGCAGATCAGGTTACATTATTGGTCACCATCCAGCAAAGATGTCATCTACTCTATGGTGAGCAATCCCCTGATAAGACACTCTATATAAATTAGATTGTTCATGTATACTGTTGAAGCAGGTGCTGTTTAAGCTGGACAATCTGTGTTTTGCAAGCGGCACAGTAAGGCAACATGCTGTGTTCTCTCCATAGTTTGTAAGCGACAAAGAAGCGAGATAACTTGGAACATTTGTTTGTAGACAGGAAGATAATAATAAAATAGATATTACAGAAATGAGATGGGAGGGAGTGAATTGGCTGTATCTGGCTCAGTTCAAGAACTAATGTTGGGCTCTTGTCAACGGGTCAATTTGATTTTATAAAAGTGGGGAACTCCTGGACTGTCTGAGAAACTGAGATATTTGGTTTTCTGGGTTTGGTGTTGGTTGATATTTTGTTACCAACATTTCAGGACAATATATCCATTCCCTCTTCAAGGGTCAAGCAGTCTAAAAAGAATGCCACAGCATGTAAGCGCATGAATATATAGTGAGAGTGTGGCTGGAGACTGAATGACAGGCTGAGAAGCTATCACTTTCTCAAAAGGGACTCTGCTCCATGATGTTTGTGTTGTTTGTCAGTCAGTGAATTGGTTGGTTAGTTGGCTGGTCAGTCAGTTGGTCGGTCAGGTGAAAATTGAGAGTAACAAGCTGTGTTCTTTTGATTTAGAGTAAAATAAAACAAACTAGTTTGAAGCATGTTTCTCTATATTATAAACTACATACCAGACTTAAAATGTGAAAGGAACAGCTCAGACTCATGCTCTTGCACCTCACGATACTGTACAGGGGCCCCACCTAGTGAGTCATCCAATTCCACTGACAAAATGGCAGCTGAACCAGCTTCATCCTGAAAAAAACACACACCACACTTCTTCATGGGAGAATCACACCATTATCCAGCTTGTTAGTTTGAGTCAGATAATAAAGCTAATGTACATGTCAAGATAATATTAAAAAATAGCAAATCAAATTATCTCTTGGGGGTGTCAACAGAAACAGGTATCTTTTAGAAAGAGGTATCTTTTATGTAAGATCATTTTCTGATATAAATGTTTTAAGAGTCCAATGAACTATATAAAATGGAAACAATGCTAGCAGGGGAGGAGATCATGGTCACATTGTATGATGCCAACAATAGTAACTCTTAACTAAATAAAAGGCTTAAGGGTTTGTATGTAAATGTACCTACGCCACTAACACAGCATCATTAATTCTGCGAATGTGTATGCATATGGCAACAGAGACATTGGGTGGAATGGTTAGTGCTGTTGGTAGCAAGCCAAGCAGTTGTGGAAGTATGGCAGCTGAAAAGTGGCAAGATAAAATATGTTACAGCCACAGTGATGTGACCAGCATGTGGCCTTGTGTAAAAGGAATTTATACCATTTCTTCTGACCTTTAAATCATTTAGGTAATATTCAAAATTCTGTACAACCATGGTGGCATGGTGATGTTGCTGCAAGTGTAAAAGGATTTTATCTAATGCCTACAACTTTAAAATTGCATATGGATTACAACCCAGACTCTATGTCGAGAAGTCAAACTAATCTGCCTGTTGATGGTAACTGCATTTTCACTTCAAAATCATTAATGAAGTAATCAAGTTATTAACAACAATACCTGGTTTATTTTAAGATTCTCTTTCAGTTTCAGATCTTAGATGACATAAAAGTGATGATAAATGGTGAGTAGGCAAAATTTGTGGTAGTCAGTTGTGACCTCTTGGAATGAAAATACTTGCCCAGCAGTTGCTGTTAGTCAGTATGGTTGGTAACCTAGCTGAGATGAGACCTTCTGAATACAAGTTTCCTGCAGTCACAGAATGCAGTGATGGCAAGATTCTGACAAATGGAAGACTGAGACAGAGGCACAGGATAGTTTCTTCAAGAGCAGTCTAAGAATATGGGAAAGGGCATTCTCCTTGCAGCTCAAACTGTGCGAGTTTTTAAGCTTTTACAGTGGCGTAGCTGAGGATTCTGTCCTTTTTGATTATAAAGCTGCACCAAATCCCCAACTTCTTGAGGGAATGCTGTGCCCTCATCTTCAAGAGCCAATAGGTCCTAATGCAAATTTCATATTATAGAACATTTACCAATCACAAAATTTTACATTGCAATAGTTCACATATCACAAATATGTTGTTTAACAAATCAGTTTATTAAATGAAAATCCACCAACTTCAAAAAATTTAATCTGCTGAAGATTTACTTGTGGTTAGTATATAACTAAAAGGTAAAGCAGTCCCATTACAAGCCTGAACAGGCCCAGAGGGTTCCAGGAAGTTAAGGTTCCCAGATTACGTGACAACAGCAAAGGATGATGGTAGGTTGTCAGCCTTATGCACCGGCCGCCTTTACCCCCAGGAAATGCTCCTGGTACTCATTTCTGTTAGAGGCTGAGATCGACCCCAGGGCCATAGTGCGATCGGAAGGATTTTATGTCAATGAAAAATCCAATGATACCAGCCGGGATCGAACCAGGGCACTTCCGAATTGTAGCACAGCACCTTAACCACTGTGCTACCGCAGTCCCCTAGTATATAACTAGTGAATACAAATTTGAGTGTTAAATGACTACAGATATCGAATTTGAGTTTTATGAAGCAACCAGGAACTTTAACGCTTGCTGCAATATTGCGAGCTCAGCACAGCCAAGGCAGTTCATTATATTCTAGAGATATGTCTGAACTAGGCATTCACATCAGTTCGTTACACTCTGAACATATGTTCAAACCTATAGTGATAATTAGAAAGTTTGCTAAACTTTTAAGAATGCATTACAAATCAACCCACCTCTGTATATACACCTACCCTTACGGGAAATGGCTCTCGCTCGATTATTTTACTCACCGACTTTGGTTGCCACTGGCTGTTACGTACCTCCATATTTGAAGGAATTTATATATTGTGAATACAGTACTAAACCAGTGTAACATGGAGACTACAACGCTGTTACATTTCAGTTGTTTTCTGCTAATACAAGGTGAGTCATGGTGACTGTGTTAGAAATTTAGTAATACTTGAGCCGAGCAAGTTTGGTCATTGTTTAGTTAAACTTTGTTGAGTTTAAAATTCCAAAATTACCCTGAGTAGATTTATATATATGATGTGAGACAATTATTTGGATTAACTACTCTTTGATGCTATCTAAACTACTGAACATACACTTGTACAAATTACTAAATTCTTTTTGTTTTATTTTGACTATTAAGATTAGCATTTCAGAATATATAATTTAGATATTTTTGGATAAACGAAATAATTACTGAGACAGCCCTACAATATCCTTAAATCTCAGTTAAAAACTCAGAGTAGTTAGAACGAATTAGTTGTCATTAACTTATGAAGATTATTGGTATGGTGGCAGCCTATTGATAAGGTTAAGAAGTGAACTATTAACGTTAAAACAAGTAGTGTCCTCCCGCGAACGGATTAGGAAGGAACGAGTTACCCGGGGTCAGGCACTACATGTACAAACTTACAAACTGTGTTCTTCTGGGTTATACACATGCAGAAAGGCAGTACCAGGATAGACTTTTGTAGGGATGAGTGGAAAATGTTATGTGTGGCTGGGAGGAGGAGGAGGAGGAAAATAAGGTTCAGAAGAAGGGAAGGAGGGCAGAAGGAGTAGGGAGAGGAGGAGGAAAAAGAAGAAGCGGAAGACAGACGAGGCGAAAGAGGAGGAAGCAGAAGCTTGTAAAACATACAGTTCCTTCCTACATAAAAAGAAGCATTTACCTGTGAAGTGTCGCTTCCTAGCCAGAAGTGAATATCCCAGCTGAAACTGTTGTTATTTTTCTTCAGTGTCTGAAACAACAATAATGCAATTAAATTTTATTTTTGTGGAAACAAAACGCTACACTGCTCAGAGCACAGACATATAAGGTTTGGGCAAAAAAAAAACCGAGACTTAATTTCTGGATTGTGCAGAACTCAGCCACAATGAAACAGATTCAACAGTTGTTTAGCGCCGTCTTTCCTGACTCTAAAAAGAAACTGCGTCTTCGAATCGGGTAAAAAGAGCTTGTATTACGCCATTTTGTGTACGACATACTTATCGCCTTTGGCGGAGAACGTATTATAGGCATTCAAAGGGGAGCATTAGCGTCAAATTTTTGGCAAAATACCCCCCAGGAAAAGCCGCAACAGTAACGTACGGCATGCTGCAAAATGTTTATTGTGACAAACCAATATTCCGCGCTCCCACATCTGAGTGTCAGAGGCGAAGTACAAGATTCGAAATCCGGCAAATCCCAAAAACCGACAAAGACACTGAAAGATTTGTAAACCTGATGCGCAGTGATCACCGCTTAACGACTGGAATGATGACCGAGGCGTTAAACATGACTAAGTTCTGATGATAGATGTGGACACAAGAAATGCGTGGGCCAAGATGACGCCCAAAATTCTGTCGCACGACTAAACAATGAACGTAGTCTAAATCCACTCTGGTTTTCTCGAACGAACTGCCTTCCTGAAAAATGCTGTCACTGCTGACGATACATCCTTATTCCAATACGACTTCGAAACTAAAAGACAAATCCTCCAGTGGACAACGGACATGTTTCACAGATCGAAGAGGGCAAGAATACCAGGCTCCAAAGGGAAGGAAATGTTGAATCTGTTCAGCGACATTACAGGTATCGTACACCATGAATGTCCTCCACGGACGAAAACGCTCGACCAGTAACTCTACAAAGATGTAATGGAATGTTTAATTCAAAAACTTGCGCCGTAACAGACTAGAACTCTGGCTCAATAAGCAGGTTATTTATCACCACAATCCTCCTTCTCTTTAGGCATTACTGTAAGTGAAGAAATTTTTGTTCCAAAGGAAAATCACATGTGTGGAATTTCAACCCATTCATCAGATTTCACTTGTTGTGACTTGTTTGTTTCCAGAACTAAACACTTTCATGCGAGGAATATATTCAGGCAATGTGGGGCTCGTAGGGGGCCAAACCACAGTGTACCTATACGCGTTCCCAAAAAGGGCTACAAAGAAGATTTCGAAGAACGTAAGAAGTGAAGTGCGTTACAGTCAACGGGAACTGCTGTAATTTTTCATTATCATACTTCTACTAATATAGACTGATTTCTTTTTGCCACACCTGACAAACTTACACTACACTGCACTGCACAGAAAACAGCCAGATATACTTACAAAGAGAACAATGTACGAGTCTCCTGAGTAGAACTTCCCATAGTCCTCTTTCGGGTACGGGACTGCTTCAAAGTTCTGAAACAAAAGAAGACGCATTATGACTGCAAAACACATACTTATTTATTCCTCGGAATTCACTGCACGGCACAAATTGTTTTCATTTTTTATATGTACAAGGAAGGTTAGTGTTGGCCTATCAAGTATGCCGATCATAAAGTGGCAGACCAAAAGTTGTAACATACACCGTTTATATGCTGCCCTTCATTTTTATTCGTACGCAAAACCCATGAAAATATATTCACACAACTTATTAAATAAGCTGAAATAATGAAGTTATTTAAAGGAGACCAAATTTTTATTCAACAGGAAAACATTTTATTGTCACATTCTGCTAGACACAGAATGGAAGATAAAATATAAAAACTGGTAGAAAAACGCTGTTTTCGCTAAACAATGGCAAGATCTTTAAAAATATTACGTCACGCAAAATTTTTGTTCAGATTTAAAATTAAATTACATTTCAGTGTCGTATCCTTGTATGGTACCTAGGTCTTTCAGACCTTACCTCTAAACACATGATACAGTCTGAGACACTGGTTAAAAAGACACATTCAAAAATGCAGGCCTGAAGAGCGTTGGTAAATTACATCACATTTTTCCGGCTTCAAAATAACGATTTGTAGTATCACAAGTGCCAACTCTTTGGACCGAACGCAAAATGGTGTACAGCATAACGCGACAGTTTCTCGTCGAGTCACTCGGACGCCATAATGATGACTTTATAGCTTTACCTACCACATTCTCTTTTAATCACAACCCAACCACATGAAAGAGCCCAATCTAGAGCAGGCTCATTTTGTGAGACGTCTGATTACAACGGCTTATAAAGACAAACACAAATTTCAGACAGCAATAGCATACCCACCTACGTGCTTTTAATGAGGCTCAGGAATCTGGCGTCGGTTTTTTTAGCGATTTGTACACGCGGGAAAAGTACTGTCTTTGGTATCATCACTTACCCCTTTCTGCCTGTCCTAACCTGTATCTCCTTCTTAAGAGTATTCATATTTGTGAGTTACTTACTTACTCCATGGTGCAGAGTCCTTCTTGAGAAGCTAACTGGTTTGCAGCTAGTCAAGAAATTCCCCGCATTTCACGGAACCCGAAGGTTCATTACCGCACTCACAAGCGTCCGTC